>MDTG01022889.1_pt1 | contig 41543 bp, 22 predicted proteins | sample 811421 | NCBI WGS metagenome assembly MDTG01 (sample SAMN05326645, study PRJNA326480) | marine metagenome | isolation source: seawater | place: Pacific Ocean: South East | collected 2011 | reverse complement strand
TGGCGTGCCCAGGTTTGCTCTTCGAGACCGACGCGGATGCGCTCGCACACCGCCTGGGCCGCTTCGGGCGTGGTGTCGGGCATGATGATCCCGAATTCCTCCCCGCCGTACCGGCACGCGACATCGGTCGAGCGGCACTGCTCGTTGAGGACCTTCGCGAGCCCCTGGATGACGGTGTCGCCCGCGGGGTGCCCGTAGGTGTCATTGACCGATTTGAAGTTGTCGAGATCGACGAGCGCGACGGTCAGGGCGTGGCCGTGGCGGGCGACGCTGTCGACGGCCTCCTCGAGCCTGTTGTCGAAATAGACGCGGTTCCAGAGCCCGCTGAGCCCGTCGATCTGCGCCCGCCTCGCGAGCATGGAGATGAGGTCATTGAGCCTCAGCGCGGCGTTGAGCCTGATGCGGAGTTCGATGAAATCGAATGGCTTGGTGATGTAGTCGATCGCGCCGAGATCGAACGCCGCGACCTTGTCCTGCGAATCGGTCAGCCCGCTGAGCACGAGCACGGGGATGTTCGCGGTTGCGGGGTTCTCTTTGAGCTTGCGGAGGACCTGGAACCCGTCCATCTCGGGCATGTCGATGTCGAGCAGAATGATCGAAGGCTCGCACTCGAGCGCCATCTGGAGGCCGTCCCGACCGCTCGATGCGTTCACGATCTCGAAGGCTTCGTTGCGCAGCCTCGCCGTCAGCAGGCGGTGCACATCGATGCTGTCATCGATGATGAGCACTTTCGGGGGGTTGGATGTCGTTTCACCGTTCGGCACGGCCCTGATCCCCATCTTGACGAACCGCGGTCCTGCTGAAGGCGGCTCGGGTGCTCATCTCACTCGACCGCGACTCGCTTGCAGATCGCGAGCAGGGACTCGACAGCATCGCTGAGATCATCGGCTGCCAGACCGTCCTTCAGCAGTTGCTCCAGATCCGCGGCTGCTGCACCGACAGGTTCGAAGCCGTAGCCCGGGGCTGCCCCCTTCAACTGGTGGGCGAGCGTGCGAAGCGTGTCCCAGTTCTGTGCGGTGTAGGCGTTGGACACCGCCTGCATCCGATCGGGGAGCTCGCTCACGAAGATCTCGATGAGCTCCACCATCTCGGCGTCATCGGCGAATGAGCTTGTGATCGGCTCGGTTGCGTCAGAACGATGCATGATCGGGTCCCCCGTGCTCACCGGTGCATCGGTGATCGCGCGGTGCGAATTCACCCTCACCTCGTGTTTTTACTGGGTCCGATCGCGGCGCTGGATCGCCGGTTCAGGGTTGGTGGTCCGGTAAGCCATGCGATCGCTGTCAGCGCGGAGCATTCCGGGCGCCGTTGAGCGTCGCTTGATCGAGGATCCTGATCGTTGGGTGCTGGGGCGGAGCGGTCTTCGGAAGTCAGGCGTGGGAGGCGCTCTGTTCGATGAGCGTTTCCCAGCAGGACGCGATGAGGTCTCCGTGACGGAAGCGCTGTTTCCGCTGGTTGTAGCAACTCCCGTTGCGTGCGGCGTCGCAGAGTCTTCGGATCTCTGATGCGCTGAAGCGCCGATTGGCGCCCGCGCGTCCTCGCTCAGAGGGCGGGAGGCCGGCCGCCGCGACGATCTGTCGGAACTTGCTCGGGGAGATATTCACGCCGCTTTCTTCGATACGCGACCGGAGATCGCTGATCGAAAAGGCACGAGCCTCGGGATCCTGACCTGCGTTCGGGGTTCGGTGCTCTCGCGGCATCGTGGATGAGCCGCGATCCTGGAGAGCTCGCCGCTGCTTCCAGTCCACGAAACGCAGGGGTGAGACGACGCTGTGGTCATCGATGATGAACCTCTGCGCTTCTGGTCGCACGATGCTCATATCCGATGCTCTCCCGGTTGGGCCTTTGGTAGCGGGGTGCGCGGGCGGGTACCCAGCACATCGCGTTCGGCGGCTTCGGCTCAACGCCGGTGAAACGCGCTGAAGGCCGGAGTTCCGGATCGCCCTTTGCGTCATCGTCCCGCTCAGCGGGCTGCGGCTCGTTCGAATCCACCGGAAGACTACCTGTGCACGGGGCTCAGGACAAGGGTGGATGACAAATAAAGGATACTATTTCGGAAAAATTTGGCGATCAGGGTGCCCGAATGCGCCACGCACCGTCGTTGAGGGGTGACGGGGTGATTCTGATCGGGAAACAAGATTGCCGCGGCACGCTCACCTCGCACGCGAGGCAGACGCGGAGGTGGGTCTCATGCTCGGTCTGGCGGCTGCCCGGCCGTTGCGTTGGGCGCGACTCTGCGTTAGTCGCAGGCGCCGTCCAACTCGGCGAGCAGATCGAGGAGATCGAAGAAGTTCGCTTGGGTATCGCCGTTGAAATCGCCCGACGCGTCGCCGATCGAAACCGCGTGGATGAGCGTCAGGGTGTCGCTTTGGTCGACCCAGCCGTTCCCGTCGAGGTCTGCCGGGAGATCCCCGGGATAGGGACGGAGCGGGCGAACGCCCGGGGGCGGGAGCGGGCGTCCCACGCAATCTCCCTCGAGGAGAATCTCGACCTCGGTGAGAGAGACCCAGGGCCCTGGATAGGTGTGAGCGCCGGTGACGGTGACCTTGAGCTCTCTTGCGGTGAAGGGTGCGCCGGCGACGGCGTCGATGATCGGGCCCGGCTCGGTGTTCGCGGTGCGGTCGACGATCACCTGGTACGACTCCCCGGGCATGCGGGCCTCGACGAGGTACTGGTAGTCGCGGTTCTCGAGGGTGTGGAGCACGATCCCGGCGATCTCGCGCGTCCCGCCGAGGTCGACTTCGACGAACTTTGGATCGCCGAGCCCGAAGACGGACCAGCGGCTTTCCCAGCCGTTCACGATCCCGTCGAACGCGTTCTCGGGGACATTGCCGTCGTCGCCCGACCAGTCGAGAACGGTGACACCTTCCAGCGGTCGGATCTCCCGGATGCCCCGGTAGGCCCTTGCGTATCGGATCGCTTCATCATGGATCGAACCGAGTGATGTCGAGTTGCCCGGCTCGATTCTCTTGAGAATCTCGCTTCCCGCGAGCAGAAAGGCACCCGTCCCATAGGTGTGGTGATCGTCGGGGCCAGCCGAGGCGGGTCCGGCGGCCGGGGGTTGGACCCATCCGACTTTCCCGTCGGGCTGTTGCAGCGCCGAGAGGCCATCCCACGCGAGTTCGACCGCGGGCCAGGCAAGTGCCGGATCGAGCAGCCCGTTGTTGACGCCCCACGCGAGGCCGAAGGTGAAGAACGCGGTGCCGCTGCTTTCCGGGCTGGGCGGGTCGTTGGGATCCAGCAGGTTCGGCGCCCAAAGCCCGCTGGGCTGCTGGGCGTCGAGCAGAGCCTGGGCCATGAGCTGGAACTGATCGATGTAGAACGGGCGGGTGGGGTGGTCGTCGGGGAGATGGGGAAGGAGGATCGCGAGCCCGGCGAAGACCCAACCGTTGCCGCGGGCCCAGAAGACGGGCTGGCCGTTCGCTGCGGTTGCGTCGAGCCAGCAGGAATCGCGGCGGTACAAAGCGTGATCGGGATTCCAGAGCATCTGGTGGCTGTACTGCCATTCCTGATCGAGAAAATCGAGATAGGCGGGATCGGCGGTGGCGGTGTGGAGCCGGGCCCAGGTCGGGGGCGCCATGTAGAGCGCGTCGCACCAGGTCCAGCGATTGCTCGCGGGATCGAACGCGCAGTACTCAACGGGCCTGTTCTCCGGGTTCGCGAGGATCGCGTCGAAGCGGGACCGGATGGGATCGAGGCGGTCGGCGTCGAGCCCGTCGATCAGGAAGCAGTCGAGCCAGGCATGGCCGACGGCGTGGTCGTCGGCGTGGTAGAACCGGGGGCCGGGCGACCAGGCGTGGGTTTCACCGAATCCGATGACCTCGCCCAGGTAGGCGGGTTCGCCTGTTGCTTTCGCGGCATTCAGGAGGCCGTCGTACAGCGGCGCGATCTCCCACCCGAGGGGTAGGAATCGCTCGGGGTTGGCCATCTGCCATTCGGCGGCTCGCCAGATGGCATCTTTGACCTGCTCGGGATCCGGCGAACCCATGGACATCGCCGCGGGCATCGTGCAAAGCAGGAGCGAGATCCGTCGCCCCCCCACCGCGATCGACTTCATGGAGCACCCTTCTGTTCTTTCACCTGCCGAGATGACCTCCCGAGCGGGCCCGGGAGCATGCGTTCAGGGGCAGCCCGCCTGAAACGCGGTCACGAACTCCGTGACATCGCTGAGATCGAAGACGCCGGTCGGGTCGGCGAGGTCGGCGATGGGATCCTGCGCAACGAACCCTGCAACGAAGGTGCTGACATCGCTGAGGTCGAGGATCCCGAAAGGCTCGGCGAGGTCAGCGGGGCAAGGGGGGGCGAAGTGGGCCCCCGCGTCCCACTGCAAGATCGAGACGGGGGAGGCGCCGCCGGTTCCCATTTCGGGCTGGTAGTACATGTGGAGTTTGTTTTCGGCGCGCCAGAGTTCCGCGTCGTAGCTGGGCTCGTACTGCCCCATGTCCTCGTCGTTGAGGCGGAGGTACTCCCAGTTGACGCGGTCGGTGCTGTGGGCGACGACGATCCGGTTGTCGGCTTCGTCGTAACGCATCAGCACATAGACCCGGTTGTCGTCGTCGACGAGGACGACGGGGCGTCCCAGATCGCGGACATTGGAGTCGCTGCGTTCATGGGCGCTGCTCTGCCCGACTCTGTTGGTCAGCTGCGCGATCTGCCACTCGTCGCCGTCGTACCAGTGCAGCATGTACTGACGCGTGTCGTTGCCCTGCTGCGCGAGGGGCGCGTACCAGGTGGCGATCAGGGGGTTGCCGTCGGCGTCGATCGTCATGTCCGTCTGGTTGATCAGTGACGAGCCCTGCGGGATGTTGGCGATGATCTCCGCGCTGGGCCTGGTGATCGGGAGCGCGTAGGGCACCCCGCTCTGGCTCGACCAGGACACGCCGTTGTCGGACGACTTCGCGAACATGATGTTGTGATTGGTCTGGAACGCTGGGGTGTCGCGCCAGGTCCAGGTGCAGTAGAGCTCGCCGTCGGGTGTGTAGACGAGACGGTTGAGATAGGCGTTGACGCTTGTGACCGAACCCGCCATGACGCGGTTCTTCTCGAAACTGGTGGTCTCGTTGTCGAATCGGGTGAACCAGGAGTCCCCGTTGCCCGAGGCGCCTTGGCGGTACACGAACAGCAGGTCGCCCGAGTTGGGAACAGAATAAAACTCGGGATAGGTCACGCTGCTGTCGTTGTTGCTCCATGTGCCGCTCCAGAATGAGGGGGCGGTGAGGGAGAACATCGCGATGTTGAAGTCGGGCCCGAGCACCGAGTTGTCCGAGATTCGGTAGCGCATCGGGTTGTTGTGCACACCCCAGGCGATGTGGAGGCGGCCGTCTCCGTCGACGGCGAGGTTGATGTTGTCGTGATCGTCGGTGACATCGACCGCGATCAGCCCGGTGTTGATCACATCCCAGTCATCCGTTCCGAGTTCGCGGCGGCAGACCTGCATCCGCGCGCTGGCGAGCGCGGAGTAGAACGCCACGAACTGGTAGTTCCCCGCGGTGACGACATTGCTCCGGCTGAACGAAACCGAGTTGATGGAGTTGTTGTTGTAGCCGTAGGGGTAGATCGATGAGAAGGTGACATCATCGGCGAGCGGCGCATCACCGGCGTGCACGGATGCGGCAACGACGGCAAGCCCGCAGAGAACAGAAACGGCCTGGCTTCGTGAACGGATCATGTTTTCCTCGCGTCTTGAACACATGGGAACGGGTTGCCGCTCGTACGGTCGGGTGGGGCTGGCTCCGCCCCGAGTCGCAACCCGTGGAGAATCGGCACTGGCCTTCTCACGGCTGGCTTTCCAAATCCTCCCCGGGGACGGCGGTCCCCGGGAAGGTGATGCTTGATCGCGGGCTTGGATTAGCGACGGCGACGCGCGGCGAGGAGGCCCCCGAGGCCGAGCATGCCGGCCGACGCGGGCGCGGGGATGAGCGTGAGGGAGATCTCCGAGAGGCTGACCTCGCCGCCGCTGCCGTAGTCGAAGCTGAATCCGGCGTAGTTCATATCGGCGATGTTGATGCCGACATTCGCGGTCGCGAGGGACATGCCGTTGACCATGTACTCGACGGCGAAGCTGCTGCCGTCACCGGTGGTGTCGATCATGATGTCGAGTTGGATGGGGCTGGCGAAGTCGATGCCGGGATCGCCCCCGTAGGCGCCGCCCGCGGTGCGGTAGCCGTTGAAAGCTTCGACATCGTTGCGAGCGGGATCGTTGCGGACGAGCATCCACGCGATGCCTTCGATCTCGTTGCTGAAGCGGTCGTTGAATTGGACCTCACCGCCGGGGGCCTGCAGGGCGTCGCGGCCGAAACCGAGCGCGACCCACTGGGAGGTCGCGTTGGTGATGGTCGCGGAGAGTTGATACTGGGCGTTGACCATCAAGCCCCCGGTCTCGAGGAGCGCGCCGCCGTCCTGTGTTGCGGCGACGGTGCCGTCATCGAGCCAGCCCGCGCTCGCCTGCCAGACTCCGCCGACATCGGCGGCGGCGCCGTTGAGGCTCCCACCGCTCCCGCTGAAGTCGTCGTAAAGGATGGTGGTGCCGGCGGCTGCCAAGCCTGTCGATGCCGCGAGCGCGATGATCAGTTCAGTCTTCTTCATTTGGATTCTCCCTTTTCTCCGTCGACTGTCAGAAAGTATGCTGCCAAAGCCTGAACATACCTAGCCCTGCTGCCCAGCGCAGTGGTCCATTCCCAAAGTACCTCCGGCTCTGAGACAACACAACCGATTTTGCCATTTGCCTTTCGTTTTTTTCTCTGGCCCTCCTGCCGAGTTGTTGGCGATTCGTAGGCTGATGGCATGAATAACTTGCTGACGCTCGCGATTGGCACGCTCGCTTCATCATCGCCTTTGGTCGATGCGACACCAGACGAGGTTTTCCTGTTCACCTCGTTTCGAGGAAACGGAGACGGCCTGCACTACGCGTGGAGCGAAGACGGCCGAACCTGGGAAGAAATCCCCGGCGTGTTCCTGGACCCCGCGGTGGGCGGGGGGCTGCTCCGCGACCCGGACATCGAGCGTGGGCCTGACGGGGTATACCACATGGTCTGGACCAGCGGCTGGTCGGATTCGGGGATCGGGTACGCATCGTCGGAGGATCTGAACTCTTGGAGCACGCCCCGGTTCCTGCCGTTCATGTCCGGGGTGGAGGGCACGCGTAACTGCTGGGCGCCGGAGCTTTTTTATGACGGTGAGACGGGGCGCTTCCTGATCACCTGGTCGAGCGATGTCGAGGGGCGCTTTCCCGAGACGGTGTCGAGCGACCGGATGAACAACCGGACCTATTTCGTCACGACCACGGACTTCGAGGCATTCAGCGATCCAGAGGTGCTCGTCGAACCGGGCTTCGACCACATTGATTTCTCGATGATGAGGGATGACGAGCGGTATGTTGCGGTGATCAAGGAGGGCGACAAGCAGGGACGCGGCGTCTGGGGTCCGATCCATCGGCTCGAAGCGGGTTCTCCGACCGGTCCTTGGCGTCTCGCTGGCGAGCCCGTGATCACGGCGCGCGCAGAGGGGCCCGCGCTCGTAGATACGGGGTCGGAAACACTGCTTTATGTGGACTTCTACACCGAGGGGCGTTTCGGGGCCTATGCGACCGAGGACTGGTCTCGCTGGCGTGATGTCAGCGAGGCGGTCCGGACTGTGCGTGGGCAACGGCACGGCTCGATCCTCCGGGTGCCGCGCCCGATGGTCGACTGGTTGATCGACGGTCCCCGGCTCGACCCGCTCTCGCTTCGGGTGGACCTGAGCGCGGAGGGGACCGCGATCAGCCCGCTGCTCTTCGGCGTGTTCTTTGAAGACATCAACTATGCCGCCGACGGGGGGTTGTACGCGGAACTGGTCCGGAACCGATCGTTCGAGTTCAACGCGACGGAACAGAGTTCGTGGAACGCGCTGACAGGATGGCGGATGGTGACACACGGCGGGGGCGGCTGGCCCGTCGTCGACGAGGGCGGGCCGCTCCACCCTGCCAATCCCAGGTATGTCATCGTGCACGCGACCGAGATCGAGGGACCCGGGGTCGGTCTCCAGAACGACGGCTTCGATGGCATTCCCGTCGAAGCGGGCAAGCGGTACGCGTTCTCGATGTTCGCGCGGCAGCTTTACATGGGCGGGCGATGGGACGGGGAGAACAGTCTCAAGGGACGGCCGATGCCGGTTCGGGTTCGTTTGGAAGATGAATCCGGCTCCGTGCTGGGCGAGGCTGAACTCGCGGTGAGCGGCCGGGTCTGGAACCGCGTGACCTCGACCATCGTCGCGAGAGAAACGAACGCGCGGGCGCGGCTCTCGGTCCTGCTGGGCGAGCGCGGCGGGCTTGCGATGGACATGATCTCGCTGTTCCCGGAAGAGACTTTCAGGGGGCATCCGAATGGCCTGCGAAAAGACCTCGCGGAGACCATCGCGGAACTCGAACCCGCGTTCGTTCGTTTCCCCGGAGGGTGCCTTGTGCACGGGGACGGGCTGCACAACATCTACCGGTGGCAGGACACGGTCGGGCCCGTCGAGACGCGGCGCGGTCAGAAGAACATCTGGGGGTACCACCAGTCCGTCGGGCTCGGGTACTACGAGTATTTCCGGTTCTGTGAGGACATCGGGGCGATCCCCGTGCCGGTGGTGGCCGCGGGGGTGTGCTGCCAGAACGCGGGGCAGGTCGGGGGCATCGGACAACGCGGGCTGCCCCTCGGGGACATGCCGGCGTACATCGAGGACATCCTCGACCTGATCGAGTGGGCGAACGGACCCGCGGATTCGGAGTGGGGCCGCATCCGAGCGGAGGCGGGTCATCCCGAACCGTTCGGTCTCGCGTACCTTGGCGTGGGGAACGAGGATCACATCACCCCGGCGTTCCGGACCCGGTTCGAGATGATCCGGGATGCGGTGAAGGCTGCGCGCCCGGAGATCACCGTGATCGGAACCGTCGGCCCGTTCCACTCCGGCGCGGACTACGAAAACGGGTGGGCGGTCGCGCGCGAGCTCGATCTCGAGATGGTCGACGAGCATTATTATGTTTCGCCCGACTGGTTCTGGGACAACCTGGATTTCTACGACGGGTATGAGCGGAAGGGCACGCGTGTGTATCTTGGGGAGTACGCGGCGCATGATCGCGGTCGCCGCGCGACACTGCGGAGCGCGCTCGCTGAGGCGGCGTACATGACAGCCCTGGAGCGGAACGGGGATGTGGTGACGATGGCGTCGTATGCCCCGCTGCTCGGTCGCATCGGGCGGACGCAATGGAACCCCGACCTGATCTACTTCGACGGGACTCGCGTTGCGCCGACGGTGAATTACTTCGTGCAGCAGTTGTTCAGCCGGAACGATGGAGCCACGCTGCTCGGGACCTCTGCGGACGCGGGATCCTCGCAGGCGAGGCGCCGGCTGGCGTGGTCGGCGGTGCGTGATGAGGAGACGGGCGACACGATTCTGAAGATCGTGAACGGGCTGGCTGCTGTGCGTCCGCTGCAGATCGAGTTGTCGGGGCTGACGAGCGCCCGAGCGGGCACCTGCATTGTGCTGGGCGACCCGGACCCCGACGCGGTGAACACAATGGACGATCCCGACCGCGTCCGGCCTGTGCGTCGGGCGATCGAGATTGCGCCGTCGTTCCGTTACAACGCGCCCGCGAACTCCCTGACGGTGATCCGCGTTCCCGGGTGATCCCCGGCGGACTGCCCGCTCATTCCGGGCGGATGAGCATGCGGCATTCGCCGAACAGGCCGCCCGCGACCTGCCCGTCGTGGGCGTCGAAACGGACTTCGACCTCCGCCTCACCGTGGGTCAGTTCTTCGGGGATGGGGTACAACTCGGTGAAGAACTCTCCGGGCTTCGCGGCGCGCAGGGACTTGGTCGCGATCACTTTACCGTTGATGAGAATGTCGAAGTCCCGCCCCCAGCCGTCGCCGCCCCAGTATTGGCAGAGCAGGCCCATCGGCTTTTCGGGATCGACACGCATATCGAAGGCGAACCAGCCCCCGTCGAAGGCGTCTCTCCACTTCTTGCCCCAGTGCTCGCCGGCGCGTGTGTTCTCTCCGCGGACGCTGTGATCGCGCTCGGGCTGCATCTCGCCCATGCGGATGAGGTCGGTCGTGCGTTCATCGAGCTCGCGCCGGATGCGCGCCTGCTCGACGATCTGGCGGGCCTGGGCGTCCCACTCGGCCTCGGTCCGGGTGGGGAGGTAGACGGAGTAACGCTCGCCCGACACCGAGAAGTGTGGCCGAAGGACGAGATCGCCCGCGGCACCGATGGTGTCCGGGTCGATGGACCGCGTGACGCCGCGAGCGGTGAAACGGAGTTCTTGGGGCAGCGGCTCGAGCGCGCGTAGGATCTCCCCGGGCCTTGCAACGACCGCTGGGGGCGGCGCGCTCACGGGGGTGTCGCTCTGCTCGGCGCAGAGGAGCGTGGGCCCGTAGAAGAAGGCGACCATCGTTGGATCGTCCGGCATGGGCTCGGTGCGCAGCGACATGGGCATGGTGATCCGGATGGTGTCGCCGTCATGCCAGAGGCGTTCGATGGTCGCGTAGGCACCCGGGAAGGAGCGGACCGGGAGAGGCTGCCCGTTGACCTCGATGGACATGCCCTCTGTTGCCCAGTCGGGCCGACGGATGCGGATCGCCATATCGACCGGTGCGGACGCCCGGAGCGTCAACACGGTGGTATCGTCGAACGGACAATCGGTGTTCTGCGTGACGCGGAGGCCGCGTTCCAACCAGTCGAGGGTCGAGGGAATGAAGAGGTTGACGAACAGGTCCTGCTCATCCGGATCGTCCCCCGCTGTTCTCGCGTAGATCATGGATCCGTGTTTGACATGGTTCTCCATGCCGGTCCCGTGACAGCAGGACCAAGTATCGAATGGTGTTGACCAGGTCTTGTGGGTCGCGGGATCAAGGTATCCGAAGTACATCAGCATCCCGGTCCGGGGGTGCTGCTGGCTGAGGATGTGGTTGAGATGGGTGCGCTCGTAGTAGTCCATGTAGCGCGCGCTCGCGTTCCATTGATACAGGTGCTCGGCGAGTTTGAGCATGTTGTAGGAGTTGCAGGTCTCGGTGGTGTTGAAGAGCCGATCGCTGAGGGCCATCGGCGGGCCGAAGTGCTCGCTGGTGCTGTTGCCCCCGTTCGCGTAGGTGTGGTTTGCGAGTACGGTGTCGAAGAAGAACGAGGCGATCGTGCGGGCCCGCTCGTCGCCTGTCAATTCGTAGAGACGGGCCTGACCGATGATCTTGGGGACCTGCGTGTTCGCGTGCAGTCCCGCGAGACGGTCCTGCCTACGGGCGAGCGGATCGAGCACCGCGTCGTGATGGAATACGCGCTGCGCCGCGTCGAGATATCTGGCTTCACCGGTCATCGCGTAGACCTCGGCCATGATCTCGTTCATCCCGCCGTGCTCGCACGCGAGCATGCGCTGGATCGTCTCGTGATCGAGGTGAGCGGTGGTGTCGCAGACCCAGTCGGCCATCCTGATCAGCGCCCCGCGGGCTTCGGGGATCCCGACGAGGCGGTGGGCGTCGAAGAGCCCGGCCATGATCTTGTGCATCGTGTACCACGGGACCCAACTGCCGTTGAGGTCGAATCCGGCGGATCGGATCTCGCCTTCGCTGACTTCCCGGAAGACACGCGTGCCCTCCGGGATCGCGGCGGCGTAGCCGGACCCGTTGGCCTGCTGGCAGGCGATGATCTCGCTGACGATGTACCGGGCACGCTCGCGGAATTGCTCACGGCGTTCCGGGTCGTCGGTCGTTTCGTGGGCAATCGCGATCGCGGTGAGATAATGGCCGAGCGAATGCCCCGCGATCCCCATGGATTCCCAGCCGCCGTAGACCTCACCCCTGGGCTCGAGCCCCGCTTCCTTTCGGAACCAGGCGAGGAGCCGATCGGGTTCGACGCGGAGCAGGTAGGACTCGTCGAGTTCCTGGGCGTGGCGGAAGGGGCCTGCTGTGACACGGACCTTGTCGAGTTCGAATCGCTCGATCATGGGCGTGGGCGGTGCCGGGAGTTCGGGCTGCGCGGCGCGCGCCCCCCCCACGAGTGCGAGCGCGGGGACGAGCGTGATGAACGCTGCACCGAGACGCTGGACCCGTGAACGCACCGGCACGGCAGAGCTTCTCGAGCCGCTTTCGCGATGATGGCGGCTCGCTCGGTTTGGGCGGGATTGCCTGCGATCGAACGCTGGAGTCATAGTTTCCGGCTCCTCTCTGACGGCATTTTGTCTGGAATTTGATCGCGCATCCCAGTGTCGTTGGCATTGGACGGATTCCCGGGGACCGACCCGGGTCCGATGGGTGACTTGGCCCGCGGAGCAGAGCGGCACGCTTCCCGTCACCTCCGAATTCCGGTCGCTTTCGGGTGTTTTTTGCACTCAGATCCCATGGACTGTGGTGAACAGTATTGCACCGGACTGACCACTGCCGTATGTTACCAAGTCGATTGCCATTTTTTCTGGCAGTCTTCAGAACGAAGGGCGCACCAGCGCGGAGACGGGGTTACTGACCGACCCGGACATCGGCGCTGCATGCGGAGACAACAGTCAAAACAGGAGAGCTTGAGATGACATGCCTACAGCGCTGTATCGCCCCACTGGTCGCGATTTCGGCAGCGGCGTTCCCGATCGGCGCGCAGACGATTTCGCTGCTCGACTTTGAGGGGCAGTCCGACGGGGTCACGATCAACTCGATCTCGGAGAACGGGAACTTCTGGTTCGCGTTCGCCGGGGCGGCGGCGGAGCTCCCGGTGGGCTCGCTTCTGCAGCCCGACGCGAGCACATACCCCGACGGGTATGTCAGCACGATCTCGGGTGATTTTTCTCCGGGCTTCGGATACCTCGAAGTCGAGGGCGACGCGTTTTCGCTGGAGAACACGGACTGGACGATCGAGACGCGGGTCCGGTTCAACGCCGTGGGCGGGTTTCAGACGATGCTCGGACGGGACCGTGATCTGCTCGAGGACCGGACGCCGCTCGCTGACCTGTATTTCCAGAAGAACAGCGCCGACCTGTTCTCCTGCTCGATCGTGACCGGTTTCATCGACAACGGGGACGGAACCTTCACGATCGAACGGCCCTACACGGAGTCGACGACGGTTGCGCAGGCCGGGGTCTGGTACCATGTCGCGGCGGTCTACGACAGCAGCGCCCAGACGCTGAATCTCTATGTGAACGGCGAACTGGAAGACTCGCAGCCCGCGCCGAACAACATCATCCCGGTCTCTGATCCGTTCAGCCAGTTCTATTCGGTGGGGCGTGGCTCGTACGCGGGGAACGCGGTCGATGGGCTGAACGGGCAGGTCGATGATCTGCGGATCACCGCCGCGGCGCTGACCCCTTCGGAGTTTCTGTATGTGGGGCCGTGCGTCCCGGACCTCGACGGCGACCAGGACGCGGACAGCGACGATGTTTTTGAGATCGTGACCCGGGTTGGGGCGGGATGTGACCTGGCGCCCCGCCATACCTATGTCGACGCCGTCGCGGGTGTGAATACCGGACCGACGAGCAACATCGCGCCGGGCCCGGTTGCCGACGGGCTCTGGGGACAGCGGGTCGCGGGCAACAACGGGACGATCTTCGAGGCCTCGGGGGTTGACTCGGGGATCGAAGATGCCGGCGAGATCGCGACGACGATTACCGGTTTGACCCCCGGCGAGTCCTACCTGGTGTATGTGCACTTCTGGGACACGACGGGCGGGGGGCAGACCTGGCCCATCCGCGCCGGGTTCGAGAGCGGGAATCTCGAGTTGTTCGCGAGCACCTACAACGGTGCCGCGGCGGCCCTGGGCGGGACCGGGGCGGTGTTCTCGCAGTCGTTCCCGTATGTCAACGAGCCGCTGTTTGTCGAGGCGGACCGCGAGATGCTGGCGGCGCGGGTCGGCGTTGCCGACGCGGATCCGAACGGCGAGATCGTGGTCTACATCGATGACCTCCCGGCGGTGATCGGGTTCGCGGACCGCTCCTGGTATGACGGCGTTTCCTATGTTCCGTACGACGAGGCGTCCGCGTACACCTTCGTCGAAGCGGACTCGGGCAGCAACACCGGTCCGGCGTCCGCCTTCTCCGGCGCGACCGCGCTCGAGGACAACCTCTGGGGTGAGCGCACGCTGGGCAACAACGGATTGGTGTACGAATCCTCAGGCGTTGATTCGGGCATCGAAAACTCCCCGGAGATCAGCACGACGATCAGCGGGCTGACCCCGGGCGAGGAGTACAACATCTGGGTGAACTTCTGGGATCCGTTCAACGACTCGTTCCAGAACTGGCCGATCCGGGCGGGCTTCACCAGCGGGTCGCTTCCGCTCTTTGCAAACGGTCCCGACGGCGGTGCACTGCTGCTCGGCGCCGAAGAGGCGGTGTATGCGACGGATCTGACCTACAGCGGTCCGCTTCTGCTTGCCGAGGCCAACCGCGCCTTGATGGCGGGGTATGTGGGCTCGATGATGGCCGACGGCAACGGCGAGATCGTGGTGTTCATCGACGATTACCCCTCGACAGTCGGTGCGAACGAGCGGACCTGGTACGAGGGTGTCTCGTACGGCCCGCCCCCGCGCGCGGAATGCGACGCCGACTGGAACGGCGATGCTTCCGTGGATTTCTTCGATGTGCTCGATTACCTCACGGTCTACGACGAGGGCTGCGAGTGATCGACGACTCGTGCTGTCTATCGCCCGGGGCACACGAGGGTGTCCCCCGGGTCTTCGATGCTCACTTGGACGATCGGCTGCGGCGCCGCGCCGAGGTTGGGGCCGTGAATTGAGGGATCTGTGATGTGTTCTTGCCTGCCCGCGTCCACTCGTGCAGTCGCGTTGATCGCTTCCCTGGGTTGGTCCGCATGCGGTGTGCTCGCGCAGCCCGCGGATTACATCGCCGGGGATCTGATCACGCTCACGGAGAGCAGCACCGCGCCGAACGGGGCGTGGAGCTGGTATTCGTCGCAGCGGGCGATTGTTGATGATGCGGCGCCGGGCGGCCCGCGGATCCTGATCGGCTCGGTGTCTTCGGCGCCGAACGGCGACCAGGAGAGCGGCGACATCGACGCCCTCTGGTACGATCTTGGCACCGGAGAAACCGGGGAATTCGAGTTCGCCAATCGGTTCGAGCGCGATGACCACGATAACGCGGTGTACATGATCCGGGATGACGGCCGGTATGTCGCGATGTACGCGCGGCACGGGACCGATCGCTTCACCCGCTGGCGGATCTCGTCACAACCGCACGATGCGTCCTCGTGGGGCCCCGAGCAGGTGCTCGACAACGGGGCGGGAACGACCTATTCCAACTTGTACCACCTCCCGAACGACCGGGGGGGGCTCGGCCGAACCTACAACTTCTCCCGCACGATCAATTACGACCCCAATGTCGCGTACTCCGAGGACAACGGTCTGAGCTGGACCTACGGCGGGCGACTCGTCTCCAGCGGAGGCGGCGGTGATCGGCCCTATCTTCGCTACGCGTCGGACGGGCAGCGCATCCACTTCATCGCGACCGAGGAGCATCCCCGCGATTTCAACAACAGCATCTACCACGGCTATGTCGAGGACGGCGTGCTGTACGATTCGTTCGGGAACACGCTCGATCCGGACCTGTTCAGCGCCTCGGTGCAGCGTGATGTGCGAGACCTGACCACGGTGTTCGATATCTCGATTCCCTTCGGGGGGATGACCTATACCCGCGCGTGGACGGTCGATCTGGAGATCGACGCCGGCGGGAATCCCGTCGCCCTGTTCCAGGCACGCGCAAACGGGAGCGACCTGGACCACCGGTTCTTCTACGCGACCTTCGACGGCGCCTCGTGGACGGTGCACCATCTCGCGCGAGCGGGCGGCTACCTGTATCCCGCAGAGAACGACTACACCGGTTTGGTTTCGATCGACCCGGATGACCCGTCTGTTGTTTACATGTCGACCCGGATCGACCCGACGAGCGGCGAGACCACCGAGCATTACGAGATCTACTCAGGCCGAACAGCGGACGGTGGCGCAACCTGGTCGTGGGGCGCGATCACAGCAAACTCGAGCGTGGATAATCTGCGACCGGTCGTTCCTGCATGGAGAACCGACCGGACGGCTCTGCTCTGGATGCGCGGGACCTACAGCACCTACACCTCCTGGGATTGCGGGGTCGTGCTGCTCGTCGATCCGCCCGTCGCGCCGGCGTATTGCGCGGCGGAATTTGACGGCTCGTACCCCACCGATTTCTTCGATACGCTCGCGTACCTCCGGGCGTACGACGCGGGATGCGTCGACCCGGGCGGCGGACCAGACCCGCTGACCTATGTCGATGCCGACTTCGCGACCAACACCGATCCGGACAGCGCCTACGCCGGGGGCGCGGGTCAGGACAATCTATGGGGCACTCGCGGCGCGGGGACGAATGGAACGGTGCTCGAGTCGTCCGGCGTCGCCTCGGGGCTGGAGGACTCACCCGAGATCTACATGACGCTGACCGGCCTGACGCCGAACGAGTCATACGAGGTGCATGTCAATTTCTACGATGTCGCCTTCGACTCGAACCAGACCTGGACCGTGCGGGCGGGGTTCACCAGCGGCGACCTCGCCCTCTTTGCGAACGGCGCCGACGGCGGTGCCTCGCTCGTGAACGCCGAACCCGCGGGGCTGGCGAGCGCGTTCGACTACGCGAACCCGCCCAAGTTCAATGACGGGGGTAACCGCCTGCTTCACGCCGGGGTGGTGGGCTCCATCCTGGCGGACGCGACAGGCAGCATCCGGGTTTATGTGGACGACATGCCGTCGCCGAACGGGGCGAACCGACGCACCTGGTACGACGGGATTTCCTATCGCCGAACACCCCCGCCGCCTTGCGATGCGGAGTGGGACGGGGTGCCCGGGCTGACGGCATCGGATCTTCTGCAGTACCTGAATGACTCCGTCGCCTGCGAGGGCGGCTGAGCCGGACACGACGATGCCCACCGGCACATGCTCCGGGTCGGCGGGACTCGCGAACGCGGAGCGCAGAGCGGAGAGGAATCACCATGAAGATCAGCAGCGCGATGATGACGATCGGATTCGCAGCGTTCGGCGCGGGCGCGGGGGTGACTTATGTCGACGCCACCGACGGCATCGGCGGGAACACCACCTTCGCTAACGGCGATGTGTTCAACGCCGTGGACGACAGCACGGCGGCTGACAACCAGTGGAACCAGCGTGACTTCGCCAATAACGGCTCGGTCTACTCAACCAATGAAGCAAGCGAAGACGGGGCCCGTCTTCGCACGGTGATCAGCGGGCTTGCGGCGGGACAGGAGTACGCGGTCTACGCGTACTTCTGGGGCGCCAGCGGTCAGCTCTGGCGGGGTCGTGCCGGCGTGGAGAATACCGCCGGGGATCTGCAGGGGTACAACACCTCGCATTTCAGCAGTTCGAGCTTCATGCCCATGGACCGCATGACCGACGACGCGCCGGGCGATCCGTCGCTGCAGACCAATCTGGGCCTGACCTACGACGCGAACGGCCTTGAGAACAGCGGCTACTTCACCAACAGCGTGCTGATCAACGAAGCCGACCGGTACATGGCGCAAGTGACACTCGGCACGCTCATCGCTGACGCCAACGGCGAAATCGCGATCTACATCGACGACCTCGCGAACACTTCGAACGGCAACCGGACCTGGTACGACGGTGTGGGCTATCAACTGATCCCAACGCCGGCGACGCTCACCCTGCTCTCACTCGCGGGCTTCGGAGTAGCCCAGCGCAGACGGTGAGTCGGTGCTCCCCGAAAGACTTCGCTGAATTCCCGCAATCCGGCAGTGCCCCCGCTATTTGTTAGTATTACGATTGGTATTATTAGGCGATTTCGACATATTGGGGCAATACACTCGACAAAATGTCGCCGATCGATTACCTTGAGGCGCTCCGGTTGGTCGAGGGCTTGAGGCGTTCGGCCGCCATGGATATCGACTTTGGGTTGTAACAGCGGCGGGCGGTGTCTCGCCGCGGCGTTTCATGAGGGAGTTGACATGAAGAATCAGAGCTGGACACGCTCCGCCTCGCTGCTCGCGGGCGTCGCGCTTTCGTCGGTCGCGTGGGCGCAGACGATTTCGCTCCTTGACTTCGAAGGACAGTCCGACGGGGTCACGATCAACTCGATCTCGGAGAACGGGAACTTCTGGTTCGCGTTCGCGGGAACATCCGCGGAGTTCCCGGTCGGTTCGCTGCTGCAGCCTGATGTGAACTCTTATCCCGACGGATATGTGAGCACGATCTCGGGCGACTTCTCTCCGGGCTTCGGGTATCTGGAGGTCGAGGGTGACGCGTTCGCGCTCCCCGACACGGGCTGGACGATCGAGACCCGCGTCCGCTTCGAAGCGGTCGGCGGCTTCCAGACCATGCTCGGACGCGACCGCGACCTGCTGGAGGACCGCACGCCGCTCGCGGATCTCTATTTCCAGAAAGAGAGCGGCAATTTCTTCTCGTGCTCGATCGTGACGGGGTTCACTGACAACGGGGACGGGACCTTCACGGTTGAACGGCCCTACACGCTCTCGACAACGGTTGCGCAGCCGGGTGTTTGGTACCATGTTGCCGCGGTCTATGACCCCGGCGCCGCGACGCTGAACCTCTATGTCAACGGCCAGCTTGAGGATAGCCAACCCGCGCCGAACAACATCATCCCGGTGTCTGATCCCTTCAGCCAGTTTTACTCGGTTGGACGGGGCTCGTACGCCGGGAACGCGGTGGATGGACTGAACGGGCAGGTCGACGATCTGCGGATCACCGGGGCGGTGCTGACCCCGGACGATTTCCTTTATGTTGCCCCGCCGCCGCCCTGCGACGCGGACCTTGAGGGCGACGGGGACCTCGACGAGTTCGATCAGCTCGCGATGGTGAACGCGGTCGACATGGGCTGCCCCGGCGAGGGTCCCCTGACAACCGAGCTCTCCGAGGACTTCTCGGGCGCGGGCGCGGAACTGAACGGCTCGAGTGAGGACCAGTCCGGCGCCCTGTGGTCGGCGAGCGCGGGATGGCTGGATAACGGCGATATCGCGGCGACAGAAGACAGCGGCGCGATCCTTCCGCTCGATGCCCAGGTGAACCATGTCTACACGCTCGATGCGCAGATCGAGAACAACACCGACCAGTGGGTCGCGCTGGGTTTCTGCGTCGACGATCTTCAGGCGCCGGGCGGGACCGTCGCGTTCAACGACCGCTTCTCCAACGAGCTCGAGGGCATCGCGTGGATGCTGGTCCGCAACGACGCGGCTCGGAACGATGTGGAGGTGTTCGGCGGATACCGCACCGCCGCGGGGTTGTACGGGCAAGATATCCCGGGCCTCGACTTCGCCTCGCCGATCGATCTCCGGATCGTGCTGGACACCAGGGGCGACGGCTCGAGCTTCACGGCGGAGTTCTTCCTGAACGGAAGCCCGTTGCTCGCGGAGCCCGCGACGATCAACATCCCCGTGGCGGACATCAACTTCGCGGGCCTGAGCTACGACTATGGAAGCGGAGCGGGTGTGCCCCGTGTCAACTCGCTGAGTGTCACCAGCGTGGAGTATCCGTCTTGCGAGGCTGATCGGGATGGTGACGGCGAGGCGACGATGTTCGACCTGCTCGACTATCTGAATCTCTATGATGAGGGCTGCGTGTTCCCGTGATTCTCACGGTATCCTAATTGAGAACAAGCGGGCGGGGCCTATCAAGCCCCGCCCTTTTTTATTGAATCTTGCATCCTCGGTCCCGGATCCAGAGCGGGCGCCGTAGACCAATTGCTTCCGAGCAGTTTTCCGTGATTTTTCCGACTTTCGGGCGGGCAACGGCTCGGGGCACCGCGGACACCACGATGCTCTGGCTGCGCTCGAGGTAAATCTTGACAACAAAGACGAAGAAAATCGGAAGCTATGCTGGCCTCCATAGCTGGCTTCGAGTATTGTCATAAGAGACTCGTTCAGGGGGGGTTGTCATCCGTACTCGTGCTCCGGAAATCTCCCCATCGGAACCGGTGCTAATCGAATCGCGGCCGTCGTCATCGTGAGCGGCTGCGCCTTCACGGCACCTGGGTTGGGACAGGGCCCCGTGCGAGTTGGCGGGGTCCGAGCAAACTGCTGAAGCAAAAGAAGGAGAGACCAGATGGGCGTTGCTTTGAGAACGGGAACTGCGGCGATCGTGATCAGCGCGATCAGCGGTGCTGCCATCGGCGGCGGCTTCACGCTTCTCGACGATTTCGAGAGCTACGACACCGGCTTGACCACCCTCGCGACCGGCGGTGCATGGCACGCGGAGTTCAGCGATCCCAACGGGGACGCGGGCAACCACACGGCGAACTCAAACATCGTGGCAACGGACATGGGAAACTCGCTGCAGGCGCTCGGCGGCGCCGCGTGGCGGGGCGCCGAACGGGACCTCACCGGCACGGGCGCCGCGCTGGGCGTCGGCGAGACCAAGACCTACTTCTGGCAGGTAAAGGTCCGGACCGATCTCGCAACAACCGACTGGGTGTACGACTTCATGATGGGGCTTTCCCCCAGCGTCGACAACATCGACATCAACAACGCGTGGCAGGACTTCAGCGTCATGCCCTACATCAACAACGCGCCGGACACGCCCTTCCTCAACGCGAACGCCCCGACACAGCCTTACTGGGCCGCGATGAGCGCGGATGTCTGGACCAATGTCTGGATCGTGGTCAACAACGACGCGACGGATCCCAGCTTCGATCTCTATGCGTCGACCGGCGCCGACGATGCGACGCTCGTTGTCGCGGACGCGGACTGGCGCAACTTCGGGCCCGGCGCCGCCCTCAACGCGATCGGCTTCATGGCCGCAGGAGCCGATGGAACCGAGTATCTGATCGACAACATCTACTTCGCGGACGGCGTGGATCTGAGCAATCCGGTCCCGGCGCCCGGTTCGATCGCCCTGCTCGGCCTCGCTGGAGCGCTGGCGCATCGGCGACGCTGAGTGATCCTGACATCAGTATTTCGGGTCCCGGCTTTGGCCGGGGCCTTTTTCAATTCGCGAAAGACCAATTGAGTCAACACGAGGCGCCCAACCGCCCAGCGAGAATCGACGATCTACTCGTCCTCAGCCTCGATGCGTTGGTAGTACTTGCTCATGACCTCAAAGGCCTGTTTGCGCTCCCCCTGCTCGGAGATCAGGCCCTTCCGATTCCAGCCGTCCTGGATACCCGGGAGCACGCGTCGTGGCGAGCGGAAGTCCATCAGGATCCAGGGGGCGGTGCCCGCGAGGACATCGATGGTGTCGAACATGGCAACCGAGTTGCGGTAGATCTCCGCCTGGAATTCCTCCGTCCATCGCGCGGTCGGGCGGCCGTGCATGCCCGCGAGCGCGCCACCCCCGAACTCGCTGATCACCAGGGGCTTCTCGATCTCCGAGCGCCATCGAACCCGCGCGGGCTTGTCGGGCAGGCCGTCGTACCAACCGATGTAGGAATTGCACCCGATGACATCGAGGTACTCGCCCAGGGGATCGCTGATCACGACGGTGTCCGCACCGCGGTAGGATTTTTCGAGCGCGGCGGTCACGAGCCGCGTCGGGTCCATCGTGCGGCAGGTGTCGATCAGACCCGTGAGGAACTTCATCCGCGCATCGCTGTTCGGCGTCTCGTTCGCGACCGACCACAGGACGATGCTGGCCCGGTTCCGGTCTCGCGTGATCATTTCCGCGAGTTGTCTCTTCGCGTTCTGATAGGTCGCTTCGTTCTCCCAAGAGATCGTCCAGTAGACCGGGACCTCGGACCAGACGAGGATGCCCTGCCGATCCGCTTCGCGGAGCATCTGCTCGTGGTGCGGGTAGTGGGCAAGGCGAATGAAATTACAGTTCATCTCCTTGGCCCAGCCGAGGAGCGTCCGGGCGTCTTCGACGCTGAATGCGCGGCCCGTCCGGAGCGGCGCCTCTTCATGAATGCACACACCTCGCAGGAAGATGGGTTCCCCGTTCAGGAGGATCTCGTGCCCGCGCGTCCGCACGGTCCGGAACCCGATCCGGTCACGCAGCACGCGCCCACCCGCCTCGATCTCGATGTCGTACAGCTTCGGATTCGTGGGCGACCAGAGTTCGAGCCCGGCCGCGTCCATAGAAAGCGATGCCCGGCCAGCAACATCCGAGGTGACGGTCCGCGAGAGCCCGGCTTCCGGGATCCGGATCGTGACCGGGATCGTGGGGTCGGCGCCATCGAGCTGCACCCAGCCGCGGATCGTGCCACGCTGTTCGGGATCGAGCTGGATAAGGTAGTCGCGGACGAAAGTCTTCGGCGTGCGCACGATCAAGACGCGCCGGGTGATGCCGCCGTAGTTCCACCAATCGGTGTTGACGGTCGGGATCTCGTCCTGCTCGCGGCGATTATCGACCTTGAGCACAAGGCTGTTTTCCCCGCTGTTGATCACATCGGTGACCTCGAATTGGAAGGGCGTGAACCCGCCTGTGTGCCGCCCGATCGGCTTGCCGTTCAGATACACCCTCGCTTCATAGTTGACGGCGCCGAAGTGCAGGAAGACGCGTTCCTCTTCCCGCCTCTCGAACGAGAACGCCTTCCGATACCAGACGGTCCCCTCGTAGTAATAGAGGTCGTCACGCTGGGTGTTCCAATCGCCCGGGACCCTGAGGACCGGCGAATCGTCGAAGTTGTACTCGATGAGCTGGCTCTCGTCGCGGGTTTGCTCGTCCCGGAAGAACCCCCACTGCGACGGTCGCCAGCGGTAGTCGTAGTAGCCCACTTCGTAGGGATCGACGATTGTGTGCCAGTCTCCGTTCAACGAAACCGTCTCACGATGATCGACATTCGTGATCAGGCGGAGGTCCTCGGCGGTCTGTTGCGCCGCCTCGCCTGAAACCGCGACCGCGAGCGAGACCACGACCAACACGAGATACCTGAGGTTCATCACGCTTTCCCTTCGTTTGGTTGCTCGCCGTTTCGAGACCCAAGACGACTCATTCGTCGGTGTCGTCCTCGACCCAGAGCTTCCGGACGGGGTGGATCATCGCTTCGGCCTCGTTCCGGAGTGAGGCGAGCCACTCCGATTCGTTCTGGAAGTCGGGTCCGCCCGTCCAGCCGCCCCCGGCGAGATAACGGACGGGCGTCCAGCCGTCGATTTCCCGGACGAGCATCGCGTGCCCCGCATCCTCGATGAGCCTCGCGCCCGGGAAGACAGCGGCGCAGAAGCTCGTTTCTCCCTCCGCGCCCGAGACGGGTTCTGCGACAGAAACCCAGCCGTCCCCGGCTCGCAGCGAACCGATGCCACCGTGAAGCGCCACAGAAGCGGCGATCGGGAGCGGACCGTCCGCGCCGTCGAATGCGGCGCGGATCTCGTTGAGCGAGTGCCCGCGGTCGAGCGCGACGCGCAACTTCAGCGTGACCGCTCCCCGCGGCGTCGCGAGCGAGGGATAGCCCAACTCAAAGAGAACGCGGATCGGACCCGAGGCGATCAACCGCTGGCTTTCATAGACCGGGGGAGTGAACAGCGTGCCGTTCTCGTAGATGCCGAGGCCGCCGCACCCGAGTGTGGGCCCAACCGAATAGGCGTCCATGCCCTCCCCATGGTCTTCGTGATAGTCGCCGTCGGCGTACCACTTGTTGATGATCGGGTACCGGACCGACTTGACCCACATGTCGATCCCTGCGCGCGCACCCTCCGACGCGAGGGCCGGCCCGTACATACGGAACGCGGCACGGTCGTTCTCCCACGCGAAATCATCCTTCCGCTCCGGGACATAGCGCCCGAAAACCCGGCTCTGCACGGGAGCGGGCATGTCGCCCATCACGGCATGGATCGCGAATGGCCTCGCTTGCCTGGGCAGATAGTCCGCCTGAAAGAGCAGCAACTCGGGAACGCCGTCGGCGTCCAGGTCGACCGCCTGCGAATCGAGGAACGCGCCCGTCAGCCCGTCGACCACGACGGCGTTGTCAGGACGGATTCCCGCGACCCGCTCGCTGAGATCGGACCAGTCGACCTCGATCGTCTCGGCGAGCCGTGGTGTCCCCAGATCAGAGACCGTTCGGAGACGCGTGCTCGACGAATCTTCGAGGATGGCGAGCTTGTAGACCTCGCTCGCCGCAAGCAGAAAGGAGCCGATGCCATACGGTCCTGTCCCCTCGCGGTTCGTGCTCTCGGGCGCATCCCCGATGCGTTGAATCCAGCCCACCATCCCGGCGTTCGGTCCGTCGTCGTGCTGGCACTCGGCAAGGGCCTCCCATCCGCGGCGCACATGCGGGAGGTATGTCGCCCGATCGAGCAGCCCCTGACGGATGCCCCAAGCGAGCCCGTAGACGAAGAAGCCCGTGCCGCTTGCCTCGCGGACATCGGGATGCTTGGGCGCGAGTAGATTCGAGTGCCAGGTCCCGTCGTCGGTCTGGATCTGGATCAGCCTCGCCGCGATTTCGCGATAGTGCGCCTCGAAACGGGCGCGCTGGGGGTGCTCGAGGGGCAGGTGCCTGAGGACACGCGTCAGGCCCGCGAAGACCCACCCGTTCCCGCGGCTCCAGAAGATCTTCGTGCCGGTGGGCGATCGCTGATCGAAAAAGCGGCTATCCCGAAAGTAGAGGTGCTCCTCTTCGTCGTAGAGGAGATCGGTCACCTGCCACCATCGTTCCGCCATCGCATCGAAATAGGCGGGGTCGCCCGTCGCCTCGGCGAGCATCGCAAGCGTGGGCGGCGCCATGTAGAGCGCATCGCACCAGACCCACGCCTCATTGGTCCGGGCGTTGCTGAATTCGAGCGTCTCGGGAAGTTCCGCTTCGAGCAGCTTCTCGAACCGCTCTCGCGTGGGCGCGATCATCTCGGGTCTGCGGTCCCTCGCGTACATGAACAGATACATCTGCCCAACGGTGTGATCGTCGGCGTGCCATTCCCGCGGGCCGAGTTCCCAGCCCGTACGCTCGCCGATCCGGCGCATCGCGTCAAAGTAGCGCGGATCCTCGGTCGCGTCGGCGACCGCGGCGAGTCCGGTGTAGAACGCACCCGCGACCCAACCGGTCATGCCGTGACGCGCGAATCCATCCTCGTGGTTGAGTTGCCAGTCCGCCGCGGCTCGCATGCGATCGAGGACGGGTCGTGGCTCGGGCAATCCCGAAGCGATGCTCAAGGCAGCACACAGCGTTAGCGCCAAGGCGAAAGGCAGCCGACTCCAGCGGCACGGTCTTGCAGTGGTCATAATTGCTCCCGTCCGGAATCGTCGCGGCACTCGGTCTAACGGACCCTTCGGAAGCGCGGGCTGGCCCCAAGACCGCTTGTTGGCTGAACAATGGTCGTCGCTCACCGCTCGGCCGGAACGACGAAGATGCTCGCGCTGTATGCCGGAACTTCGAGTGTATCCCGCAGCTCGATCATGCCCGCGTCCTCGATCCTGACATCGGCGTTCTTCGCGTCGTTGTACAGGTCGGGATCCTCGCCCGCGATGCGCCAGACCTGCGCGGCGCCGCTCGGAACAGCCCCGGAGAGGTCGAGCCCGATCGAGGCCGGTTCGGCGTTCGCGTTGACGACAGCAATCGTGATCGCGGAACGGTCCTCGGTCCACGCCGCGGCGACATCGAGACCCAACAGATCGCCCTCGGGCAGCTCCGCTCGGATCGGGATCGTGCCGAAGTGCTCCCGGTACATGATCAGGGGCATCGCGGTCGCGGCGAGAAACGCGTCGGTCCGTGTCGTCTTGATCGCACCGATCACATTCACCGTCTGGGCATAGAAGGCCGCGGTAATGATGTCCGTGTGCCGGCTGTACTCGTTGAGCCCCGCGGCGATACCCAGGGCATCGCGGAGGTAGTAGACCGTGCCGAGTTCGCCGTACAAGTAAGGCCCGTACCAGTAGTTCCATTCCGTCATGGCAATGGGAACGGTCCGCCCTGCGAGGTTGGGCAGGGCGGCCTGCGTGCGCCGATGCCACTCCGCCTTCTCCCGGATGCTCTGCGGAACGAGTTGGACATGCTCGGCGACATCCGCTCGCCTCTGGTCGTAGAAATGCTCCGCGATCAGGTCCATGTAGTCGGCGCAGTGTTCGAGGAGGCCCCGGCTCCACCCCCCTGTGTTGCCCGAGCCGATTGCGACGAAGCCCGGAAACTCGTCACGCAGGTTCTTGACCACCCAGTTGTTCTTGCGCTGGTAGTCCTCCGGGGACATGAACCCGAGCTGCCAGTCGCCCCACATCTCGTTGCCGATGCACCAGTACTTGACATCGAACGGCTCGGACGCGCCGTTCCGTACACGCTGCTCCGCGTAGAACCCCTCTGTGCCGTTCGCGTACTCCATCTCCGCCTGCGCGCTGAACAGACCCTCGAAGCCCATGCTGACCGTGATCAGGGGTTCCGCGTCGAGGATCCGGCAGAGCTCGATGAACTCGTGCATCCCGAAGTCGTTGGGCTCGATGCCCGTCCACGCGGGGTTGGTGCGAGGGGGACGCCGATCACGATCGCCCACACCGTCGCGCCAGTCGTAGCCGGAGACGAAGTTCCCACCCGGCCAGCGGTAGATCGGGGAATCGAGCCTCTTCAGGAGTTCGACGACATCGGCGCGCATGCCGCCGATGTTGTCGGCGGGCATGAGCGAGAGCGTGCCGACCATCGCTTCTCCGCCTCGGACCGACACCGTGAGCTCGGCAGAATCGGTCGTCTCGGTCGCGGTGAACGCGAGATCGTGCTTCGTGTATTCGCCGTCCAGATCGAAAAGGCTGACCGGGCGGTTCGCCCCCTTCAGAACGACATCAACAACCGGCGCCCCGGACAGCGCCTTGATCCAAATCGAACCGGTGTATTCGCGTCCTTCAACGATGCCGAGGTCATGCTGGCGGATCGCGCCGCCGTCCCGGAAACGCGGGGTGTGGTCCCCGACAAACGAGTCCTCGGTCTCCATCACGACCGACCCGGCGGGTCCCACCATCTCCCACGGGGATGATCCGATCGCGGGGAAGTCTGTCTCGAGATACCGCGTGTACGGGCGATAGTCAGCGGTGATCGGGTGATAGAACTTCCGATCTTCGAGCATCTCGGCCCAGATGCCGCCGTTGATGCATCGCCCCATGTGCTCGATGAACTGCCCGTAAATGAACTCGTCCATCTCGGGCCGCACCGCCGCCGCATCGATTGAAACGACGGGCTCGATGCCGGAGAGGTCGATCTTCTCCAGGCGGATGTTCCGGTACCAGGCCTGACCGGTCGATTGGCCCCACCCACCGAACAGGCAGATCGCGGTGATCTCCCGCCTGTCACCGGATCGGAAGATCGTCGACACTTCGGTCCACGGGGAAGTTCCGGTCACCGCTTCAGTCTGCCCGTTGGCGACATCCTGCACGCTGATCAGGGCCCCACGCCCGCTCCCTCGCTGGAGATCCTCGGTCCGGATGCTGCCCGCGATGCGGTAGATCTCGCCTGGCTCCACGGGGATTGTCGTGGACCATCCGATGTCCCCGCCGCCCAGCGAGGCGATGTGGAAGACCGTTTCGGCGCCGGCGCCGCGACGCATCATGTCACCGCCGCCCGCCCAGGTGTTCTGCCGCCAGCCCGCCGCCGCGCTCACGGACAAGGCGTCCTGCGCGACGAGCGTTGACGAAGGGAGGGCAAAGAGAAGGCAGGCGATGAGCCGGGCGAGCGCGGCATGCGTCGATGAAAACATGGATTCCCCTCGCGTCGTACGCTCGTTCGGTGCGCGGCGAACACGCCGTCAACGAGCTCAGGATTGATGAATCAGATCTGCAAAGGCCTCAGCGTGTACGGCTCCGCGCCGATCACCGTGCAGATGACCTGGTCGGTTCTTCTGAGACCATGCAACAACGGAGACTTGGACATCCCGGCAACCGAAGGAGTCGCCTGGGAGACGGCCAGCGATCTGACAGTCGCCCACCATGCGGAATGGGAAGCAGTCGCCAGAAGCGCGTGTTCGCCGTCCTTGAAGATCGAACCGAACGCGGGACGCTGACGAGGCGGTCGGATCATTGGAAGCCGATTTCCGACGGGTCGATATGGGTATCGAAGAGATGCCATCCGCGGATGACGAGCCGGCTCACCGGTCGCCCCGAGTTCCACTGAACCGGGAGTCGGTTGAGGTTCTCTTTGAAGAACGCCCATTCTTGGGATCCGCCGAACCACTTGGTGTGCCCGTCGCCGTACCCGACATTCACACCCTCGCCATCGAAGACGATGTCCGCCTGGGTCCCGTTCGCGAGACGCGCGGTGACCATCGCCATGGACGACGCGAAGGTGAGATTCGTCGCCTGGGGCATCTCGCTCGCGCTGCGGAGACGCCACCCTCCCCCGGGGTCCTGGCGATAGACATTCCACGGCATCTGTGCGCCGTCGCCGAAGCGGTTGACCGTCTCGAGATCGAGTTCGGGCCGGACGCCGTACATCGCTCTCGCGCCCAGCTCACGGGTCTGCTCCTCGCCGGGCGGCCAGGTGTTGTCGAGGTTGTCGGACGCGAGGTCCCAGTCTCCCCCGTCTTCCCAGTACTCGTCCGGATCACCGTCGTATCCCGGAGACTGGAAGATCTCGCGGGTCCGGAGATACCCCGCGTCGTAGAGACTGCCGAGCATCTCGAAGCCGTCGCCGAAGTCCGCGTACTGGTATTGGTTCCAGATGTGGTAGTTCGCTTGGAGCGATCCATAGTGACCGAGGGGGAGGCGATCCTTGTAATCGGCCGCGAAGATGAACAGAGCCGTCGCGATCTGATGGTTGTTCGACGCGTCCGCTGCGCGCCGAGCGGACTCTCGGGCCTTCCCGAGCGCGGGAAGGAGGATGCCGATCAACAACGCGATGATCGCGATGACCACGAGCAATTCGATCAGGGTGAACGCGTGTCTCGCATTCAAATCGGCGCTTTGTCGTTGGTCTCGATTCACGGGAAGCTCCTTCGCAACCCCGGCGTGCGGTTCAGCTGCACCGGGGACTCCGATCGGCTCAATTCTGCCTCAGCGGGTGCGTCCGCCTGCCGGCTCGAATCCTCTGCCTCCCTCTCTTGAGTGGATCTCAGGGGAGAAGCGTTAACCGTTTGATATAGTACAGCGCGATCGACGGTGCAATGGCAAAAATCGAGCAGGCAAACGGAAAATTTTGCACTCACTTCTCTCATGTCCTGTATCATGGCGGAATTCGCCCCAAGAACGCGAGGGTCTCCGCTTTGAATCCGTTTATTTTCCAAACAGATGGTCCCCTCGTGGGGATCAGCAAGCCCCGACCGATGGTCCAGGTTTCCCGATGCCGATGCCCCACCATCCCGAACTGTGCGCAACACCTCAGCGATTTTTGCTCCGCGATGGCAGGGAGTGACGAGTCGGTCTCGAGGGCCGTGAGATCTTCCCCGCGCGCCATCGCGGGACGCCGGGGTGTGCCGGCAGCGGCCAATCCGCTCGACGCGAGCCCAGTTGCTGCAAGAGTGTGATCCCGCCTGCTCACCCCTCTCCCAGGAGATCTACTCGATGGATACGCCCATGCTTTCCCGCCGGGGTTTCACTGCGGCGGCGCTCGCGTTCCCGCTGATCGCGAACGGGTCGACTCGGTCTGGATCGCCTTCGTCCCCCGCGGGTCTTTCCGGCGCGATCGGCCCGGTGCTGACCGGTCTCTACGCGGATCCGCACATCGTTCGCTTCGGAGATCGGTACTACATCTACCCCACGACGGACGGGCAGCGGTGGATGTCCACCTCCTTCAAGTGCTTCTCATCGTCGGACCTTGTGAACTGGAAAGACGAAGGGGTCATCCTCGATCTCGCGGAGGTCGCATGGGCGGAAACCAAAGCCTGGGCCCCGGCGGCGGCACGGGGGCCGGACGGTCGGTACTACTTCTACTTCACCGCCCAGGATCGCATCGGCGTCGCCGTCAGCGATTCGCCGACAGGCCCGTTCCGCGACGCGCTGGGCAAGCCCCTGATCGAGCGCAACCAGTTCGAAACTTATCCGATCGACCCGATGGTCTTCGCGGATGACGACGGGGAGCGTTACCTGTACTTCGGGAACGGTCGTTGCATCGCCGTGCGGCTGAAGCCCAACATGATCGAGATCGACGAGCCCACGGCGCGCGACATCACACCAGAGAGCCCGACAACCGAGTACCGCGAGGGCGCCTTCATGCTCCGGCGCGGGGACACCTACCACCTGTCGTGGTCGGTCAACGACACCAGGTCGCCCGATTACCAGGTGCACGCCGCGACCAGCGACTCCCCGTTCGGCCCCTTTACCGTCGCGGACAATGTCCCCGTGCTGTTCCGGGACGGAGTGACGCGGGGCCCGGCCCATCACTCGATCGCCCGCCTCCCGGGAGAGGACCGCTGGGTGATCTGTTTCCACCGCTTCGCGGTACCGGGCGGAGACGGCATGAATCGCGAGACCTGCCTCGCTCCCCTCACCTTCGACGAGGAGGGGCGGATGCAGCGTGTGGATCTTTCCGCCCTCCGCGGGGCGTGATCCACGCGGATGAGTGTCGCGAGGCGAGGGGTTTCGCAACGGGCCGGATTCTCAGGGGCAACCCGCCGTGAACGCGGCGATGAAGCCCGAGAGATCCGCGAGATCGAACACCCCGTTCCCATCGAGATCCGCCACTGGATCCGAGCTGATGAACGAGGCGACAAACGCCGAGATATCAGCGAGATCCAGTTGGCCGTACGGAACCGCGATGTCGGCCGGCCCGCATCCGCCTGCGGCGACGAGATCGCCGTCAACCAGCAGGGAGGTCGTGTCCCACGCGAGACCACTGGGGAGCGCGGGGAGCGACAGGACATCGAACGAGCCGGACACGGACGAGAAGTCCAGGATGTCGTATCGGTCGCCGGCGTTGATCGAGGCACTCGGATCGAGCGAGACTTCGAGCTCTCCGCCGAGTTGGAGCGCTCCTTGGACCGAAAGGCGATCGCTCGTACCGCTGTCACCGATATCCACGCGGACCCGTGACCCCGGCGCGAGCGTTGCATCGCCCTGAACCGTCAGAATCTCGCCCCGAAGTTCGTCGGCATCGAGCGGGTTTGTCAGGACCTCTCCCTCGGTGAAGTGGAGATCATCGACCTCGACGAAGATGCCCCGCCCCTCGTGGATCCCGATCGTCCTGATCGGGCTCGTACCGACCTCCGGGCCGGTGCGCTGTCCGAAGTTGAACTCCGTGCCCGTATCGACGCCCGGATCGGTTCCGGTCGATGTTGCCACCCGGAAGGTCTTCGATGCGTTGTCCACGACGAGCCAGAGGTTCAGCCACTCGCCGTCGAGCACCGTCGTGACCGGGATGTTGCCGGCGCCTTCGCTAAAGGCTCGGAGCAGGGTGCCGGACTCCGTCCCGATCAGCGTCAGAGTGACCGCGTAATCGTTGTAGGGCGTCGAGGTGTTGTTCCCCGGCGGCGATGCGATCGACGCGGGCAGATCGGTCAAACCCAGCACCGCGTAGACCGCCCCCGGCTCGTTGCGGCGCAGGCGCAGGAAGTATGTACCAACCTCACCGCTTGCGAGGCTCGCATTCCCCGAGATCGGATGAGCCGAAAGGTCCGCGATCGCGCCGCGCCAATCGAGCCCGCCGAGCCCGTGCACCGCGAGCGCGCGATTCCCCGAATTCTCGACGATCTCCGCGTAGCCGGTCCCGTCGAAGACCCCGGTCCACGCATCGCCCGTCGTGTTGGGCACGGCCCCGATGGGCCCGAGCGGGTAGTTCTCGAATCCATCAACCTGGGCGAGCAAACTCGAGCTGGACGGCTCGAGGCCCTCGGCGCCGATCCGCAGCGTTGACCCCGACGCGGCGAGCAGGTCGCCACGGACGACGCCTCCGCCGGTGAGGATCGCGCCGGTTTCGATCGTGGTGAGGCCCGTTCCCGTTCGGCCTTCGAGGGCGAGCGTGCCAGACGCAACCGTCGTTGATCCCGCGTAGTCATTCTGAGCGGCGAGCATCCATGTGCCCTCGCCTGCTTTCAGGATCGACACCGTGGACCCGGGCTCGTCGGTGATCGTTCCCCGGACCGCGCCGTCGCCCGCGCCGTCGAGGGTAATCAGGCGATCGCCCATGTTCGGAGGGGCCTCGATGGAGCGTGCCCCGGCGAGCGTGAGCGAACCGGCCTGCGAGCGCAGAATGTAATCCACGCCCCCCACTTCGATCGTCATGGTCCCGCTGACGATCCCCTCGCCGCTCGTATTTACGATCGCGGGGGTATCGGTGTGCCGCCCGCGAAAACCGATGCTGTTCGACACGATCGCGCTGTCCGCGAGTTCCAGGCTTGCGACGGTGCTGTTGCCATAGGTGCCGATCGTGATGCGTCCATCGCCGGTCACGGGGCGGTCGACCGAGATTGTGCCGTCGTCGATCTCGATGACACCGGCGTTCCAGAGCGAGCCACCATCGAGCGAGAGTCCGAATGAATCGACCTTGCGGAGCGTCGCGCCGGGCTGCACGCGCATCCAACCGCCCGGCTCGAGTCCCCAGTCGAGCGTACCCCGGATCATGCTCCGTCCCGACAGCGCGTTGATATACCGCAGCGCGGTGCCGACTGCACCGGTGTTGGTCAGGCGGCCCCCATCGAGAAACGCGACATGCTCTCCGTGGTTGGTGCCCGCGATGTCGTAGATCTCACCCGAACGGATCACCCCGGTGTGCTCGTACGCCATAGCCGTCGGCGTAGGCGGGCTCCCTTCCCAGAGGGGCGCGCTGCTGAACCACGGGTAGAACGCGTATCCCGCGACCCACTCGGTGGACTCGAGCCACGGGATGACGATATCGAGAAACTGGCGGTTCGCCTCGATCATCGCCTCCGTGGAGTGCACGCCCCCCCAGTCGTGGATCGCGAACTCGGTGCACATCACCGGCTTGTTCCACAGGTTGCGGTACCAGTTCATCGCCCCAATAAAGTTCGACGCCGCCTGCTGGGGGTTATCCGGACTCGACCAGCCATACCAGTGGAACGCCACCGCATCGACCTTGAGCCCCTCCGCAACCACGCGGTTGTGGAACTCCTGCATCCACGCCCTGCCCTCACTCGTGTCGGACACCGCGGGTGTCACGAGCAGTTTGTCCGTTCCCTCGAATCCGTCGGACAGCGTGCGCCACGCGTTGACCGCCTGGTCGACGGTCATATTCGCCTGATCCCCCCGCTCGGGCTCATTGAACCCGAGCACCCATTCAACATCCGGGTTGTTCTTGACGGCGTCGATATTGCCTTGGTTGACCGCCCAGCCGCCCCAGAACATGGGCGCGAACTCCGCGTCAAAGTTGCCGGGATTTGCCGGGCCGAGCCCCCAGGTGTAGTACCACCCGGCACCGGTTGCCTGCAGCAGGCCGTAACTCGCGCCGACATCTGCAAATCCTCTCTTGGAGGAGAGGACCGGCCCCGCTGCCGCCGTGGAGGCACACGCCGCGATCCCAGCGAGCGACAACAGGCTCATTGGGCGTCCGAAAGTCGCGATGTGATGCTGAAGTCCCCGCTCTGTCCTCATCGAACAACCCTTTCTGACGAGACAGGAATCGGATAAATTTCGGAATGCCAATGGGCAATTTCCGCTATGATATCGAAGAAGCCACGCCGAGTAAATGCGCCGCATCAGACTCGATCGCCTAAGCGACGCGCTGAGTAAACACGCTCCCAAAGACCGAACAAAATGTTTCGTTCGGTCGATCACGCTCTGATCAGCGGCACCCGCGATCAATCGGATCCCATCATGATGATGACCCTTCGCACGCTTATTTCCTGCAGTTGTGCCCTCGCCGCGATGCTGACGAGTTCGGTGCTCGCCCGAACGACCATCGATGTGCGCGGCACTGTCGCGGCAGATGAAGCCGTCCAGCAAGCCCTTGACGCGAACGACTTTTCTGCCCTCGAACTGGGCGATTCGATTACCGTCCTCGGTCTGCCGCTCGATGGGAGACGCGTGGATCTCGAACTCGAGCGGTTCGATGTCTGGACACCCGACGGCGAGTTCTGGATCGATGACCAGCCCCGGGAAAGGCCCGGCATCGTCCTCCTCCGCGGCACCGTCGCCGGTGAGCCCGAGTCGAGCGCGGTGATCGGCATCGGGAGGCACGCGACGAACGGGTACATCCGCAGCGCGGGGTCGATCTACAGCCTCGCCTCCGCCCCGGCGGACGACGACGACGCGGGACGCATCCACGTGACCGATCTCGAAGACATCGCGTTCGATGCCGACCTCCCGGCCTGCGGCGTCGAGGGCGCGATGCTCGACGAGGTCGCCCCGTTCGGGGTCCCCGTCGCCCCGGCCCCCGAAACCATCGATCATGACCACCACACGCGCGGCACCGCGCCCTGCCGCGTCGCCCGCGTCGCGATCGACACCGATTGGGAGTGGACCGACAACCTGTTCAACGGCAACGCGCAGGCGTCAGGCGAATACGCCGTCTTCCTCATCGCCGCGGTCAGCGAGATCTACAAGCAGGACCTCAATGTCCGGCTGACGGTCCCGTTCGTGCGCACATGGTCCGGCAACACCGATCCCTACACCGGCACGGCGAGCCCCAACCCGCTCGAGCAGGTGCGCGACCATTGGCGCGCCAACATGGGCGCGGTCGGCCGGGAGACCGTCCACCTCCTCACCGGCACCTTCCCGTCTTACGGCGGTGTCGCGTATCTCTCCACGCTCTGCAGCACCGAGTGGGGGTACGGCGTCTCGTCGCGGCTCAACGGGTCCTTTCCCTATCCGAACCAGAACTTCAACGGTGGGAACTGGGACCTTTATGTGGTTGCGCACGAAATCGGCCACAACTTCGGGGCGATCCACACCCACGAATTCAACCCCCCGCTCGACAACTGCGGGCTTGGCTGCACGGGCAACCTGTCGGGCACGATCATGTCCTACTGCCACACTTGCAGCGGGGGCGTGAACAACATCGCGCTCCAGTTCCACCCCGGCGTGCGCACGATGATCGGCAACTATCTCCAGTTCGATGCGCCCTGCGGCCTCAGCCCCGCCCCCGCCGCGGTCAACGATCTCGCAACGACCTACCAGAGCGTCCCGGCCTCCGTTCGCGTCCTCGTCAACGACATCGGGCCGGATTGTGCACCGGTTGATCTCACCTCCGTGCAGTCGCCCACGCCGCGGGGCGGCACAGCGGTCATCGGCGCGATCCCCAACCCCACGGGCGATCCCACCGGTCGGCCCATCCTTTACACACCTCCCCCGGGCTTCACCGGGATCGACACATTCTCGTACACGACCACCGAGGGCCAGACCGCGCTGGTCCGCATGACGGTGCGTCCGCTCCGCCCCGCCGACACGATCGGCGATCCCTCCGCGGGCCTGCGGGCGTCTTATTACGAACTCAACCCCGATATCACCGCGCTCCCCGATTTCTCGATCCTCTCGCCCATCTCCGAGACGCTCATCGGCTCGCTCAATTTCGCATCGACCAACGGCAATCCCTTCGGCGGCCCGCTTGCCGACTACATGGGCGCGGTCTTCGAGGGTTTCGTCGTGGTCCCGCAGTCCGGCCTGTACACCTTCAGCCTCGAATCCGACGACGGCTCGCGGCTGCTGGTCGGGGATCAGACCGTTCTCGACAACGACGGCCTGCACGGCATGCAAACGGTGGCGGGTGAGATCGCCCTCGCCCAAGGGCCCCATCCGATCCGCATCGAATACTTCGAGTACAACCTCGGGGCCGGGCTCATCTTCCGGTGGACAGGCCCGGGCGTCGGGGGCGTCGTCCCGCTCAGCGCATTGCGGCACGACGCCTCGGCGGGATGCAACCCCGCGGATCTCGTCGCCCCCTTCGGCGTGCTCGACCTTCAGGACATCAGCGCGTTTGTCGCCGCGTTTGTCTCACAAGACAGCGACGGGGACTTCGACGCAAACGGCGTGTTCGATCTCACGGACATCACGGGCTTTGTCTCGGCCTTCTCCGCGGGCTGCCCATGAGTACCTCCGCCGCCTTGCATCGCGGGATCTTTCGGTCCGCATTCTGAAGATCAGGGGTGTCGCCCGTGTTCCTGTCCGCCGGTCAGCTGGATTCTTGCGTGTGGTGGCGGTTGCATGCCGGCTCCGACGAAGAACCCGGGATGGGGCGGCTGGTTGTATCCGACATTCTGCCAGGCGATCGAGAGCCTGTACTGCGGGTCGTGCATGAAGGTCGGCAGGCGGATGGATGTCGGCATCGCGCTGGAGAAGACACGCAACGCCTGGTTGTCCTCCGTGCGCCAGATGACTTCCTCGCGCCAGTCTCCGAGGATGTCCCCCACCAGCACGGGGGTTGCCTTGGTTCCGTTGTTGCTGGCGCAGCGATAAGCGGACGCGTCGAGGAGTGTGTCGCACGCGTCGAGATCCGGGCGCCACTTCTCGATGCGCTCCCCGTCGAGCAGTTCGCGCAGCGGATCCCCGTCCCACCACACGCCCATGTTGACCGGCAGTGCCCAACCGCCGTCCGCGCGGCGCTGCGGGCGGATCAGTTCGCCGCGCGCGTCATAGATGTTGTCGAGCCCCCCTCCAGCCGCCCAGCACTCCGCGCCCGGGAAGCGGGCGTCGATATCGAAGGCGGTCCCGCGGCCGGGGCCTTCCCTGCCACGGGATGTGGCGTGCTTCCAGAGCACCTCTCCCGTCGCGGCGTCGAACATGTGGACGCCGGCATCGTCGATCCGTTCCTGGGTTCTGAACACCTCGAGCCCCGGACGGGCAGGGTCGAGGTCGGTCAGGTGTATCGCGTCGCCGTGACCGAGTCCGGTGGAATAGAGCCCGGTTCCGTCATCGTCGATCGCCATGCCTCCGTAGACGATTTCGTCCCGGCCGTCCCGGTCGATATCGGCGACGCTGAGATTGTGGTTGCCCTGCCCCGCGAAGGCCTCGTTCCCGGGATCATTGCTGTCGAAGACCCAACGGAGCGTGAACTCGCCGTCGCGCCAATCCCACGCGGCGAGCACCGTGCGCGTGTAATAGCCCCGGCACATGACAACGCTCGGTCTCGAGCCATCCAGATACGCGACACACGCGAGGAATCGGTCGCACCGGTTTCCGTATCCGTCCCCCCAGATCGCGTCCAATTGCGAGGGCGTCGGCGCGGCGGTATCGGGATGTCGGGCGGGAACATAATCGGTGGTGCTCAATGCCCGCCCCGTTTGCCCCTCGAAAACTGTGAGATACTCGGGCCCCGCGAGGATGTAGCCCTGCTCGTTGCGCCAGTCCGCTGCGTGATCTCCGATGACGGTCCCGAGACCGTCTCTCGTTCCGTCCGCGGTCTTGCAGACCACCTCTGCGGTCCCGTTCCCATCGAGGTCGTAGACGATGAACTGCGTGTAGTGCGCCCCCTCGCGGATGTTGATGCCAAGGTCGATCTGCCAGAGCATCGTCCCGTCGAGCTCGTAAGCCTGCAGAATCGGGGGATCCGTGAAACCCGCATGGGAATTGTCGTGGGCGACGCCGACCTGGTGCAAGACGATTTCGTACTGCCCGTCTCCGTCGAGATCGCCCACCGATCCGTCGTTGGGCGTGTAGCCGTGCGGCGTTCGGAGCGGGATCTCGAGAAAGGGCGTGCGTCCGCGACCCGCCGGGATGGTGAAGTCGCCGGCGTTCCACGCGTCGGTCGTGCCGCGGGGACGAACGGTGTAGGTCAGGTCTCTTCCCTCGGGCGGTTTCGGATCAACGAAGAAGGTCGCGGCATCGAGCGGATCGGCATTCAGGCGGGCCGGCGGTGTCAGCGGATCGCTGCGAAACACATCGAAGAGTGTGTCGCGTGGCTCGGTGCCGAGAAGCCGCCAACTGACACAGTTGGACTCGCCCTGCGGGATGACGATGACCCCTCGGTCGAGGGACTCCATCAGTCTCGGCGCCGCGGGCGTGGTCTTGGTCGGCGCTCCCCGCGTTGTCCCGGCCGAGACCGCGAACGCTGCTGCGGTGACGAGTATCGCGAATGGCGGCTTTGTCGTCTTGCACATCGGTCTTCGCTCCGAGGCTGTCCGCTGAGGGCGTCCCGGGGTGACTCTAGAACCGGCATGAGCGCGAACGCTCGGAAGCGGTTCTTGGTTCACGCCGAGGCGACGCACATCGAATACGTTGGACGAGCGCCGGGCAAACGGTCAGTAGAATCGGCTCAACGCCGCACCAAGCGACCCGCCCTTCGCTTGCGCGCCGCACCGTCGTACAGACACCCACGAGGAATACCAGCATGAGAATTTTCCGGCGAACGCTGTGCGTGATTGTGACGATCGTTCTCACCTCGCCACTCGACGCGCACGCCCGACCGCTTGAGCCCGAGGCGATTGAAGCGGCGCTCTGGGACGCGGCCCGTTGGCAGATGGAGCATCCGGAGAAGTTCCTCCCGGTGAATTGGGAGATGTCGCCGCTCTACGACGGGCTGCTGAACGCGGGGCGTGCGACGGGGGAACCGGCGTATGTCGGGGAGGTGCTGGGATTCGGGCGGGCGCACGGCTGGTCGCTCGGTCCGTCCTTCTACTTCGCCGACGACCATGCGGTCGGGCACGCGTGGCTCGATCTCTTCCTCGCCGATCCGGAGCAGGAGCAGCGTCTCGCGCCGACGAAGGGGCGGTTCGATGCGATCCTCGCGGATCCGGAGGAGCGCGCGTTGGAAATCGGCAAGCCCGGGCCGGCGACCGATCGCTGGACCTGGTGCGACGCGTTGTACATGGGTCCGCCGACCTGGGCCAGGCTCTTCACCGCGACAGGAGACCGTCGCTATCTGGAGTTCATGGACCAGGAATGGAAATACACCTACGACATGCTGTGGGACGACGAAGAGTCGCTGTTCTTCCGCGATAGCCGTTTTATTCCGAGGCGAGGACGGAACGGGGAGAAGATCTTCTGGAGCCGCGGGAACGGCTGGGTTTTCGGGGGGCTCGCGCTGACAATCCCGCACCTCCCCGAGGATCACCCGACCCGGCCGTTCTACATCCGAGTGTTCCGCGCGATGGCGCGGTCGATCGCGAACGCGCAGCAGCCCAGCGGGCTCTGGCACCCGAGTCTCTTGGACCCGGCGGACCCCGATATCGGCGAAGCGAGCGGCTCGGGGTTCTTCGTGTTCGGGTTCGCGTGGGGCGTGAACAGCGGCCTGCTCGACGCGGACACCTACCAACCGGTGATCGAGAAAGGCTGGACGGGCCTCCTAACGCGGCAGCACGAGGATGGTCAAGTCGGGTATGTGCAACAGGTGGGAGACCGACCTGTGAACACGGTCCCGCGTGACCATCACACCTATGGCACCGGTGCGTTTCTCCTTGCGGGGAGCGAGATTCTCAAAGGGCTCCGCCCCGGCCGTGCGGTCTCGCTCCGCGATCTCCTCCCCGAGGCTGAGCGGTATGTCGACGCGTTCTGGGACATCAAGCGACTCCCCGGTCTCCGCGTCGTGTCCGCTTCGGGCGACGACGGCAACCGACCGATCAACGCGTTTGACGGGATCAGCGACACCGATGGGAACCGATGGTCGGTCAACGGGCTCGGAACACCGCACTTCGTCGAGGTTGATCTGGGCGAGGACTTGGAGCTCGAGGGGTTCGTCGTCCATCCCTACCAGGATCGCGACTATCAGTATCGGATCGAGGCGGGGCCGTCCCCCGATCGCCTCGTGACGGTCGTCGACCGTTCGAGCAACACCAGGCGCGGACCGATCCGAGATGACCTCGAGAAGCCGGTCTCGGCGCGAATCGTGCGCATCACCGTCACCGGCGCCGCGACTTATGACGGCCCCTGGGTTTCACTCAAGGAAGTTGAACTGCTCACCCCGGCGCGGGATCTCGCGCCCCCTCCCCCACCGCCGGGCATGAGATCGCTCCGTCCCGCGTCGACCCGACCCCGGACCATGCTCCAACAGAACGGAGGCTGGTGCTGGTTTCAGGATGAGCGCGCCATCATCGACGGTGACCTGCTCATCTTCGGGTCAGTCGCAGGCGAGAATCGCGCAGACAGCGGGAACGACGGAGGCTGGGCGGGTGACCTTCGTGTGACCGGTTTCGATCTAAAATCCGGCGCCCGCTCGGTGTTCACGCTGAAGGGTGGGTACAACTGCGATGACCACGCCGCCCCGGCGATTCACCGACTCGCAGACGGACGGTATCTCGCCTCCTATATGGGTCACAGCATCGACAGGAGCATCCGATGGCGCATCACCGAGAATCCGGGTGACATCGGCAGTTGGGGGCCCGAGCGCACCCACGACACCGCCTCACCCGTCTGCTACGCGAACCTGCACGAGGTGCGGGAGGAGGGCACCAACCGGATCTACAACTTCTTTCGGGGCGAGGGATGGGATCCGAATTTCATCGCGAGCGACGACAGCGGCAACACCTGGGACATCTCGGGACGGCTGCTGGACTGGCCCGACCGTCCCTACATCAAATATGCCTCGAACCGCGGAGATACGGTTCATTTCATCGCTACTGATGGACATCCACGCGTGTTCGACAACAGCGTGTATCACGGGTTCATCCGCAACGGATTCGTGCACGACGCGTCCGGCAGAGTGGTGGATCGACTCGATGCACAGGGACTCCGGGACAAGTCGCTGACGCGGATCTTTGAAGGAAACCCGCACAGCGTCGCGTGGACCGTTGATCTGGAACTCGACGGCCGTGGCTATCCGGTCGCGGCGCTCTCGGTGCAGAAAGACGGCGCGGCGATCCGGAACGACCCGGGCGAGGCTGTCGCGCTTGATCACCGGTATGTCTATGCGCGATTCGATGGAGAAGGCTGGATAAGCCACGAGATGGCGTACGCGGGCACGGGCCTTTATGCCCGAGAGCCGGACTACACGGGCCTGGTCGCGATCGACCCGAACGAACCTGAGGTGGTCTATGTCTCCAGCGATGTCCACCCGGGGACGGGCCTGCCCAATATCAGCCGTGCGGATAATCGGCGTCATTACGAGATCTTCCGCGGAAGAACGAGCGATGGGGGGCGGTCCTGGTCGTGGACCGCGATCACTCAAGACTCGACAACCGACAATCTCCGCCCCGTCGTCCCCCGGAGCGACCGCTATCGTGCTGTGCTGTGGATGCGGGGCGACTACCGCACCTACACCGATTACGGAACCGACATCGTTGGCCTGATCGAGACGCGGTAACCAACAACATCCGCGCCCGACGAGCTGCAGCGACACACTTGAAGGAACGAACATGCAGATCCGATACGCGATTCCACCCAGCGAAGTCCCGGGCGCGACCCCCGATGCGTTGCGCGAGCGTTTCCTCTTGCAGGATCTGTTCGAACCGGGGCGTGTGACCCTGACCTACAGCCTCGAGGACCGGATGGTGGTCGGGGGCGCCGTCCCGACGAAGGACCCGCTTGAGCTTCCGAACCCCGAGCAACTCGCGGCGGATTTCTTCGCCCAGCGCCGGGAGATCGGCGTGCTGAATGTGGGTGGCGAAGGGAGGATCTCCGTCGACGGAGAGTCGTATTCGGTCCCGAACCTGGACATGCTCTACATCGGCCGTGGGGCAGAGTCGGTTTCTTTCGCGAGCTCGGACGCCACGACGCCCGCGAAGTTCTACATCGTTTCGACGCCTGCGCACAAGGCATACCCCACAACGCCCGCGCCGAAGAGCGCCGCCAATCGCGTCGATCTCGGCTCCGATGAGACCGCGAACAGGCGAACGATCTTCCAGTACATCCACGAGGAGGGCGTCAGGAGTTGTCAACTCGTGATGGGCTACACGCAGTTGTACGCGGGGAGCGTTTGGAACACCATGCCCGCCCACACCCATCTC
>MDTG01280326.1_pt1 | contig 41546 bp, 37 predicted proteins | sample 811421 | NCBI WGS metagenome assembly MDTG01 (sample SAMN05326645, study PRJNA326480) | marine metagenome | isolation source: seawater | place: Pacific Ocean: South East | collected 2011 | reverse complement strand
TTCGTACTATCTCTCTTATATTTCGTTTCTAAGAAATTCAAGTCAAACTCATCATGTTGATAATCGGTATATTTCACCTTCGCTTTGACACGTTGAATTAACCCTAAGTCTAAACCTTCGTCATACAGAAAATCTAAAGTAGTTTTGTTTACGTCAAGTTTATGATTAACTAATTTTGGAACGCCATATTCACTTTGATAGTTATCTATTGACAGCCCAATGACTCTTCTATCTCTCGAAATAGAAAACCCGCCGCCAAATGACTTCGTTTCTATTTTCGAATTCCGAATTTTATTGCCTCGAACTGGTTCCTCCCCATTATCAGTAAAAGTTGGTGTTTTTGTTAGACCTTTGTCCAAAATTGAACCATCAAAATGCCAAGATAAACCATCTCCATCTCCTCCGTTTAACTCAAAAAATCCAGAGGATGCGTCATGTTCCGGAGTAATTGAAAACTCAGCAACACCACCTGTTTGGTCAAACTGATCCCTAGGAATGCGATTGTTGACAAAGTTAATAGCTCCCCCCATGGCATTTCCACCGAACATTACGGCTGCCGGTCCGCGGATAATTTCAATTTGTTTGATAATATTCGGATTTACCGGAAGAGCATGATCAAAGCTACTTGCGGACCAATCTTGAACGATCGTGCCATTTTCATTTAATCGAATCCTATCACCATCTTGTCCCCTTATGATTGGCCTACTTGCATTTGGTCCAAACTTCGTCGAGGAAACACCTAGCACATTATCTAAGCTGTCGCTAATATTGTGTCTTTTCAGAATATCGAAGTCGTATTCTAAAATAATTTCAGACGGTTTTACACCCGAATCGAGAATCGGATGGTCATCGACAACGATTGCTTCTAGCTCAATCTCGTGAGCTAAAGTACTATGGCAGAAGAATACTAGAAAAAAAAATTGGCATGCACGCTGTGATACGAAATTCATAACTTCCTCACAAATAATTAATCGTTTTGTTATGATGTAACATATCATTTAATGCTTTTCTATGCAATACTATTGTTAATGCTAATTTTAAAAAAATAAAATTTTGAGTGTAAGAAGTTTAGTCCATTCTCCATTTACCGAAATACATTCAAAGTTTTTACCTGTGCCTGTCAAGCACATACGGAACCCTCACTCTCCCCGCTTGACAGGAAAAGGTTTTTCAAAGCTTAATTAGAAAGGTAAAATTACAATTTATGTTGCAAATCTACCCTATTAATATGAAAACTCATTGGTTGATGTTTGCCACTTTATTTTTACTCGGTGCTTCGTTTATTCAAGCAGGTCAAAAAGCGCATGTCCACGGTTCATCCAACTTAACCGTAGCTTTAGAAAACGAGACACTGGTAGTTAGAATCGACTCGCCTTTGATGGATTTAGTTGGTTTTGAAAACGAACCTAAGACTAAAATACAAAAAGGATTGCTAGAACGGGCAAAGGAACAATTACAAAAAAGCGATGAGGTCCTTGTTTTTAAGGGTGGTTCATGCGTAGAACAAAAATCAATTGTGAATCTAGGTCATGTACATACAAAAAATGCTTCCAACGCTGAGCATGACCACAGTTCTCACAATGATAATCATAGGGAAATTTCCGCTTTTTACGAATTTAGATGTTCAAAACCAAAGAGCCTCAAACAAATCGAGGTTTTGCTTTTTGAGGAGTTTCCCGGCATGGAAAAAATCAAGGCCAGATGGGTAAATTTTGACACGCAAGGAGAACAAACCTTATTGAAAAATAAAAACATTATTAACTTTAAGTGACCGCACATGAACAAATTAGAAGCCGTATTAAATCATGCTGGGCAACAATGCGAAGCAAACGGAACTCGCCTTACCCCAAAGCGAAAAGCAATACTAAGAGAGCTTTTAAAATCTGGCAAAGCGCTGTCTGCTTACGAAATTACAGATTTACTCAACAAACAATCCATGACAGCAATTCCAACTATGTCTGTTTACAGAATTCTTGATTTTCTTCAGGACGAGAATCTTGTTCACAAGTTAAATTTAGCCAACAAGTATGTTGCTTGCGCCCATATTTCCTGCAACCATGCCCACGCCATCCCTCAGTTTCTTATTTGCCGACAGTGCACAAAGGTTGTAGAAATTAGTATTGATAAGTCCACAATTGGTGAGATAAAGCGAAAGGTAGAGCACGCAAACTTTCAGCTGACAAAACCTCAGTTAGAAATGCACTGCATCTGTAATGACTGTGACTGATCCTAAAACATAACTGCGAAGATTGGGCAGTCGCTATCCATCTTCCTCATAAACCTCGAAAGACTCCATGCGCATGGTGTAAGCAGCAAGAGCTACATCATTTTCAACACGAGAGGTACTTAATATTCCCGAAATCCAAAAAGGGTCGTAAAGCTCTTGCAGGACCATACCGCCTTTCGCGGTTACAAAAATAATCTGATTTGGCGGGGGAGGAGGCACGTGGATACATGCCCCGAAATACGGTACCAAAAAAAATTGCGTCACTTTTTTACCCTTTCCAAACTCGAGTGGAACGATAAAGCCTGGAATTCGAATACGTTTTCCATCCATTTCTTTGATAACTTCAGTGGAAACTAAGGCTCGTTGATAAGAGTCCGTTACATCCTGCGGTAGGTTCCGTAGCTCTGTTAAGATTTCATCCTCAAATGCACCTTCCGCCATGTCGACAACATAGTCTGGTGGGTTTAATAACGCATCTAAGTTCTTTTTCGGCATCAAGTCAAGCCATTCAATTGTTTCAAATGATTTGTCACTTTTTTTTATGAATTCTTTCTCGAAATGTTCTGATGATTTCGGAAGTGTTTCTATGCGGAGATGATCCTGGTCATTGTATATAACCTGAGCTATTGCTGCGGTCCAAAATATTCCCGACACGATCAAAAAAAATATGGTAAAAAATATGGAACAAAAGGTTTTCACGTCTTTCCTTATAGGGTTAAGCATTAATATATCTTCGTTAATGGTATATTGTATTTCTCAAACTATAGTTTATTTAGAAAACTAATGTCTATAATTCTGTCGAATATTTCTTTTCGCTACAAGAAACGTCACTCTGTGATTTTAGATATACCAGAGTGGAAATTAGCATCTGAGTCAAAAATATTCATCCGTGGCGAATCCGGAACCGGTAAAACCACCTTTCTAAATATTTTGTGCGGCATAATGACTCCAACAAAGGGAGAATTAGAGATTTTTGGAACGAAGGTTAACCGAACTAGTGCCCGACAACGTGATGTATTCAGAGCTAATAACATTGGATATGTATTTCAACAATTTAATTTAATTCCTTATCTTTCTGCTGTAGATAATATCTTACTGGCAAATTACTTTTCAAAAGAACAAACAAGTTTGCGTAAAAGAGAAAAAGTGGAGGATTTGCTTTTTCGCTTAAACATAAATAAGAAGGATTGGTATTTGGAAATACGTAGATTAAGTGTTGGACAGCAGCAAAGAGTAGCGATAGCCCGTGCGTTAATTAATGATCCGAGATTGTTAATCACAGACGAGCCTACCTCTGCACTTGATATCAAGAATCGCGATATTTTTATGAATTTAATGATGGATATTGTTAACGAGAAACGTATCACTCTAGTTTGTGTAGGTCATGATCCGGCTATTGCAAATTTTTTTAATATGATTGAGGAATTTTCTCAGATTAATAAATCCGCAGTAGAAAAATAATGTTTACAAAAATTGTTATAAGTAGCTTACTCGATAGAAAAGCATCTATCTTTCTAACATTGGTAGCTATGACGATCAGTATATTCGTCATACTTGCTGTTGAGAATATTCGTCACCAAACGAAAAAAAACTTTGAAAGCTCTCTTTCTGGTACGGATTTGATTATCGGATCAAAATCAGGAAGCTTAAATTTACTCCTGTACTCTGTGTTTAGGGTCGGTGCTCCCACCAACAATATAAGCTGGACTTCATTTAAAAAAATTTCAAATGATTCCAAGGTAAAGTGGTCTATACCTTTATCTTTAGGTGATTCACATAAAGGCTTTCCGGTTTTAGGTACAAATTCCGACTACTTTAAATATTTTCGTTATGGACAAAAGGAAAAGCTGCAGTTCAGGGACGGAGAACCTTTCGATCAGATATTCGATGTAGTGATTGGCTCCGAAATATCAAAAAAAATGAATTATAAAATTGGAGATAAGATTATTCTTTCCCATGGATTGAATAAAAACAGTTTACAAAAACATAATGAATACCCGTTCAAAATTGTTGGTATTTTAGAGCCTACGGGGACACCGGTGGATAGAACTGTACATATAAAACTGGGAGGGATTGAATTAATCCATATTGGATGGCGAAACGGTGTGCAAGTTTTCGATAACAGGTTGTCGAAGAAGGAGTTGAAAGCCTTCAAAATGGAACCAAAGTTTATCACGGCATTTATGGTGGGATTGGAATCCAAATTAAATACGTTCTCGTTTCAAAGAACTATTAATAATTTTGTAGACGAGCCTTTACTGGCAATTCTCCCAGGCGTAGTTCTAGCGCAGCTTTGGGAAACAATGAGTTTCGTGGAACAAAGTTTGCTATTCGTCGCAATCCTTGTTTTCATCTCAGCATGTTTCGGTGTGAGCGCTGTTTTATTAAACTCCATGAGGGAGAGAAGAGGGGAAATGAAGCTGTTGCGAGTAGTGGGGGCAACCCCACTATTTATATTTTGCCTCATCGAAATGGAGACTGTCATAATAACACTTTTAGCAATCAGTTTAGCCCTGATGTTTCACACAAGCATTTTCATACTAATGACTGACTTTATAATGGGCGAATTTGGGGTGCCGATTACCGCCTATCTGAACCTTACTTCTCTTGCTACTGTGATAGCTGCTGTGCTTTTAACGACTATGTTGGTCGGAATAATTCCGGCGGTTGCAGCATATGTTGAGGGTTCCCAAAATGACTGATTGAGAACATCCAGTCGATATAGGGAAGGTCGTCCTCAACCTTCCCAACTCTCGATAACTTACGCCTCTTTGTCTAACTTCTCTTGCTTAATTTTGTCTGTAGAAACGTCTGCTCCACCATTGCCCCAGCAATCTGAACCGCCTGCAAAGGCTGTATTACCCAAAAGAGCAAAAGCTAAGGTTGAAAATATAATAGCTACTTTTTTCATTTAAAAATCCTCCTTAAAATTAATTGAGTATTGTTATTAATAAAAGTTCATAATCTTTTAAAAACAATCTCGACACGATATCACATTTTTCCCCTTAATTTTACATAAGTTATTGTAAAACCTAAGGATAACAGTGTTTTAGGCATCTAATCAGGATTGTATTTGGGTAAACTTGGCTGCGACCTGCGACGGATTCAATCAAATTTCATACTTATAATGTTCCCGCTAACCATTGGGCTGGTAAATAGACTATTTCGGTCTGATTTTACAGAGCAATCTTTAAAAAACTTTCCTGTACGTAAAGTAGAAACGAAATTTTCAAATGCTCAACAGTGCCCATGTCAAATTTTCGAGTAAAAAATTCTATAAACTAGTTATGCACCTGTGCAACTATGAACTGGATTATGATGCGAGTCGATTAAACTTTAATTACCCGATACCTCTGGTATTTTTAACAAGCTGTTTTAGCCGGCAAGTACTGCGAAAAATCTAGTCTGAGCTGAATACCCCATACACGTTTTAGGCAATCATAGATACGTTGTAGCTCAAAATCAACCGCAAAGGGTTGTAGGCCAGCCATCTCAACCAATCTTCGCACAACGTTAATCTGTACTATCTTTTTTTTCATTTGAAAGGTATCGCAGCGCGGCAAGCCTGATAGGAGAAACAGCTGCGATCCTTAAGGTTTTATAACTGCATAAAAAGTTTGCGTTCTCGATTATAATACTCGACTGTACCATGGCCAATCTCGTATATCCAACCGTGAACTTGGATATCCTTTTTACGCAAACGTTTAGAGATTTCAGGATACTGCTCAAGACGTCTCATTTGTAAAAGTACATTCTCTCGTGTCACACTATCCAATTCATCCCTATTTAATTCTTTGTTTCTCGATCTAACAATGTCAACCGCCTCGCGGCAATAATTTAGCCAACCTTTAACATGCGCTAGGGAGGTTAATCCAGGCATATCTAATGCTCCATTCATAGCTCCGCAGTTTGAATGGCCGCAAACAACCACATGTTTTACTCCCAATGCCACAACCGCGAACTCTACCGAGGCAACGATACCATCAAATTTTGCAGTATGCGGAGGAACAATATTTCCAGCATTCCTGATTATAAATAAATCCCCAGGATCCGTTTGAGTAATTAAATTAGGGTCTATTCGGGAGTCAGAACAGGTTATAAACAGAACTTCAGGGCTCTGACGATTCGATAACTTCTCAAATAACTCTCTCCTTCCCTCAAATACTGAATTCTTAAATTTTAAATATCCATCAATAATTTTTCGCATTGTTCAACCCCTCATTGATTTTGGAATCGCATTTTACCGCTCTAACTTTTTCCAGGTATCAATAATCGTGTCAGGATTCAAAGAAAGAGAGGAGATTCCCGTATCCATTAACCACTTAGCAAAATCCGAATCATCAGATGGACCTTGCCCACAAATACCAACATATTTATTTTGAGCGAGACAGGCTTCGATCGCCTGAGCGATTAGTCTTTTAACAGCAAGGTTGCTTTCCTTAAAATCGATCGCCAGCATTTCATTACCTGAATCTCTATCTAGCCCTAAACTAAGTTGGGTTAAATCATTTGAACCAATTGAAAATCCATCAAAATATTCTAAAAATTCGTGAGCCAAAATTGCATTTGATGGGACCTCACACATCATTATGATTCGTAAACCGTTTTCGCCTCTTTTTAATCCGTGAGATTCTAAAAGTGAAGTGACTTGTTCAGCCTGTGAAAGGGTCCTAACGAAAGGAACCATTATCTCTATATTTTCTAGTCCCATCTTATCTCGAACAAAACACAAAGCCTGACACTCCATAGAAAATGCGTCGTGAAATTGCCTCGACAAATATCTGGAAACTCCACGAAAGCCAAGCATAGGATTTTCCTCGTTTGGTTCGTAGTTCGCTCCACCGATAAGTTTGCTGTATTCATTAGACTTGAAGTCCGATAAACGAACGATAACAGGCTTCGGGTAAAAAGCCGCAGCTATTGTAGATACCCCCTCAATAATCTTACCTGTATAAAATTTTATTGGAGATTCATATCCAAAAACTTTCTTATCAATCTCTCTTTTCACATTTTTAGAGACGTTTGGATAATCCAATATGGCCTGAGGATGAATTCCAACATTATTATTAATAATAAATTCCAGCCGTGCAAGACCAATACCATCATTAGGAATTTGAGAATATTCAAATGCGAGTTGAGGATTCCCAAGGTTCATCATGATTTTTACCGGTAACCTCTTTAATTTTCCCACATCAATCGAAGAAATCTCCGCCTCTAGCGTGCCTTTGTACACGTACCCTTCATCACCCTCTGCGCAGGAAACAGTTACACTCGATTTATCTTGAAGAACATTAGTAGCGTCCCCACAACCGACTACCGCAGGCACTCCGAGTTCACGAGCAATTATGGCAGCATGACATGTCCTACCTCCTCGATTAGTTACTATCGCGGAAGCTCTTTTCATTACAGACTCCCAATTAGGGTCAGTCATATCCGTAACTAATACATCTCCTTTCTCCAGTCTATCTATTTCTGAAATATCTCTTAACAACTTTACCGGACCGCTTCCAATTCTTTGACCAATAGCTCTCCCAGTTAAGAGTATTGTCCTGGAATTATCATCAGCTTTTAATTTATATCGTTGTCTTTTCTGAGCAGAGTTAGTGCTCTTTACGGTCTCCGGTCTAGCTTGAAGTATATACATCTTTCCATCTAAACCATCTTTACCCCATTCAATATCCATAGGTCGTCTATAATGTTTTTCAATAATCAAGGCATACTCGGCTAGCTCTGTAGCTTCGGCATCCGTAATAGAGAAAATCGATCTCAACTCCGGTGGAACATCGACCCTTTCAATACCTTCAGTTTTCCTTGCACCTGCAAACTTCATCAAGGATAATTTCGAGCCCAAAGATTTTTTTAAAATCGAATATTTTCCGCTGTTTAAACTGTTTTTGTACAAATAGAATTCATCCGGATTTACTGAGCCCTGAACCACACTCTCGCCTAGGCCATAACTTGATGTTATAAATACTACGTCGCGAAATCCCGATTCAGTATCCAGGGTGAACATAACTCCGGAAGAAGCTTTATCCGATCGAACCATTTTCTGTACCCCTGCAGATATTGCGACATCTGAGTGCGCGAACTTTTGGTGCACACGATATGAGATAGCCCGATCGTTGTACAGGGAAGCAAAAACCAAACGAATACTAGTTAGAATATTTTCTGCACCAGAAACGTTTAAAAAAGTCTCCTGTTGCCCCGCAAATGATGCTTGCGGAAGATCTTCCGCAGTAGCTGACGATCTAACTGCAAAAGATGTATTCTCTCCCCTGACCAACGATGCAAAAGCTTTCCGAATTTCTGTCTCAAACGTTTCGGGAAATTTTGCCTGGTTGACCCAACCTCTAATTTCTGCTCCCGTCGTAGCAAGCATCTGGAGGTTTTCTACATCTAGTTTTTCTAATTTCTGATCAATTTTCTCAACTAAATTGTTAAACGTTAAAAAATAGTTGAAAGCATCGACCGTGGTCGCAAAACCGCACGGAACCCTAATATTATTAGCTTTTAGTTTAGAAATCATTTCCCCCAGAGAGGCATTTTTACCTCCTACACTGTCTACATCTTCTATTCCCAGATCGGAAAAAGGAATCACAAAAGTCAAATCCGTATCTCTTTTATTCAATATAACCCCAGTAGCAAATTTAATTGATTAGCACTCGGTAATAGTGTACCGTCAAATGACAAGTAATTTTTTGTACGCAATAAATAATTGTGAAATATTATATGGAGAAACCACGAGAGGTATTTATTGTTTCCGACGGTACGGGATTGACTGCGGAAATGTTTGGCCAATCAATCCTAGCGCAATTTAGCACCCCATTTCGACTAGTTAGAAAACCATTTGTTGACTCCATCGACAAAGCGGTAAGTGTGGCGGAAGAGGTTAATAGCCGTTCCAAAATTACTGGGCTACAGCCAATAGTATTTACAACGCTAGTGAAGCCAGAAATAAGTGGTGAAATATATAAAGCAAATTGTTTAGTGATAAATATGTTTGAGGGTTTCATATCTCAACTTGAAAAAACACTTAATTTAAAATCACACCATGTAATTAATCGGTTACACCATAATGCAGATACACAATCATACAGAAACAGAATAAGCTCAATTAACTTCTCTTTAATACATGACGATGGTCAATCTCAGGACAGTCTTGACGATGCGGATATTATACTAGTTGGCGTGTCTAGAAGTGGGAAGACCCCGACTTGCCTATACCTTGCTGTCCAATTCGGCTTAAAGGCGGCAAATTATCCTATAACTCCCGAAGACTTAGAAGTAAAAAGGCTACCAAACCGTCTGCTAAACGTAAAAGATAAACTATTTGGGCTAACGATCAACCCGATACGATTATCAGAAATCCGATATGAACGATTTCCGAATAGTAAATATGCAACTTTAAAGAATTGTCAATACGAAATCAGAGAAACCGAGTCGCTCATGCAGGTCAATAATATTCAATATTTGTCAACGACTAACAAATCTATCGAAGAAATTGCTTCTTCTCTGCTACAGAAGATTAATCCGGAAACCATCACACTGATACCTTAACCGAGCTTATCTAGGCAAGGTCTGTCATGTAATTTTTCTGACTACTTGTTCCTTTCTTTTATTTGCTTCGGCCCCAAATAAAAATTTGTATCTAGACCTGCCTCTTGTACGTGATAGATAAACTCTGAATTATAAGAATCGATTTTCTCTATCAGAAAAAATATCGAAGTTGCAAGATTCGGAAAAATCATTGACAAGATCCTGGCAATACTTTTTGGAAACGGATAAAACTGAGAACCATAAAACCCCCTTATCCTACAAAAGTTTTTTCCAATAAACCGATAGAAAAGAAAGACATCATCCTTTGAAAATATCCTAACGTGGGCAGAAATAGACTTATTACAAGTTGGATGAAAACCAAAGTTTCCCAAAAATCTATTGTGACATGCTAAACCATTCGGAACACCTATAAAAAAAAACCCACCGGGCTTCAAAACTCGAAAAACCTCATGGTTAACCCAGAACAGTTCCTTGACATGTTCCAGGACCTGATTAGCAATAACAAAATCAAATTTTTCGTTTGAAAACGGTAAGCTGTCAATTTCGATATTTAGACGATGAAAATCCACTTTGATATCCTTCAATTTGTCAAAGTGTACATTCTTACAATCGACTGCAGCTAATGACGCCGATGGAAAATATTCACGTAAAATCCTTAGGTCGTGACCCTCGCCAAACCCGATATCAAGTACTTTATCTACATATAAATTAGTGGCAACCTTCCGTAAAATATGTCTCCCATAGGTCTCCTCAAAACATACCGTTTTTAATCTGCTCGTTGATGCTAAATTTTTATCCGAATTAAAAAAAAAATTTTTCATTTTAATTAACAATTGCTTATTTGATTTCCTGTTGACCACGATAGCAAGTTAAATATTACAACTTTTTCTACCTCTGCACTGTAAGTTGTTTATTTGTCCGAAAGCCAGTTTCAGGTCTCCGAAAAATCATAATGTAATGCTTTGCATGATACCCCGCAAGAACATTTAATAGGATTAAGTGCTTAATCATGGTAACCTACAACGTATCTTTGTCTCCAATAAAAATTAAGGCCGTAAGGTGCTAACTTTGGCGTGTGAAAACAAATGTTTTCCAACTCCTATTCCCGTGAGAATTCGTGGGAAAAGGATCCCCCCATCTAAATTACCTGAGTTAACCAACATGTTAAAAATTATATCATTCATAAAAATTGTATCCATCATATGTTTCTCTTCTACTGCCCTTTCGGCTAATTGGATCGAGGCCGGCGAGGCTATTTACATTGATGGTGATAGCATTAAGAAAAATCATGGATCTGTTTCATATTCAAGCTTAAGGAATATGACTACAATGGGACTGAATTCTATTATCGTTCTAAATAAAGCCAATTGCGATGAAGGAAAAGTTACCGAATTAAATATCTATTATTACGGTCAACCTATGGGCCAGGGCGAGCTCGTTGAAAAAAAAGTTGCAAATAAACTTAAACAGCTGATGCCAAATACAAATGAATACGCAGCAATGAAATTTGCGTGCGAGCTTGCAGAATGATGCGGTTTCTCTTACTCTTTATCTCTATATTTACCTGCAATCCTACCGGTTATGCTTCTGGCTGGGTGAAAATTTACGAAGACAACATTCGGACATCATATGTCGATATTGACAGATTAGAAAAACAAAAACAAAGTGTTGTGTTTTGGAGTTTAATCGACTACAAGAACAACAATATATCGTCAATAAGTAAACATATAGCTTTTTGCGGCGAAGGAAAAAAAATACATTTATATTTCTCTTACTACAATCAGCCTATGGGCAGTGGCAGAATAGTCGGACAGGATAACTGGACAAAAACTTACAATCCTAAACCAGGAACATTAAAACACGAAATGATGAAATTTGCTTGCAACAAAGCCAGGTAGGTCATCAAAAAAAACCACTGTTTATACTCCAAAAAACAAGATTTTTTATACATAAAATTACAGCATTTTCATTTTGAGGTTATTTTTTTTAAACCTCCCATGTAACATTGAAGGACTTCTGGGACACTCACCGACCCATCCGAGTTTTGAAAATTTTCTAATACAGCGATCAAGCATCTACCAACTGCCAAACCTGAGCCATTAAGAGTATGTACAAAAAGATTTTTGGCCTTTCCATTTTCCATGGATTTAAAACGAGCGTTGATTCTTCTTGCTTGAAAATCACCGCAGTTACTACATGATGAGATTTCACGATATGTCTGCTGTGAAGGAATCCAAACTTCTATATCGTAAGTTTTTCGCGCAGAAAAACCCATATCCCCGGTACAAAGTTGAACGACTCTGTAAGGTAATTCGAGTTTTTTCAAAATTATTTCTGCATGGGAAAGCATCATATCCAGAGAGCTCTCCGATTCGCTCGGCTTTGTTACGTTAACTAATTCAACTTTTTCAAATTGATGTTGTCTCATTAAACCACGCGTATCTTTGCCGTACGAGCCTGCCTCAGATCTAAAACAGCATGTCAGTGCTGTGAACTTAAGAGGCAAAATGTCCTCTGCTAAGATTTTTCCTGAGATAAGATTTGTGAGGGGCACCTCCGCAGTCGGGATAAGAAAGGACTTATGCCCATTATCAGAGGAACCACCTTTAATCACTCTAAAAAGATCTTCTTCAAATTTTGGTAACTGTCCTGTACCGTACATCGCATCTTGATTTACTACCACAGGGACTGAGTACTCTTCGTACCCATTTTGATTGGTCTGTATATCTAACATGAAGTTTGCCAAAGCCCGATGTAACTTAGCGATCTTACCGAAACTTATCGAAAATCTACTTCCGGAAATTTTGCTAGCCGTTTCAAAGTCAAGCCCGTGTTTTTCTCCTATTTCTACATGATCCAGCGGCTGAAAGTCAAATACGGTAGGTTTGCCCTCTAACCGAAGTACTTTGTTACCGGTTTCATCTTTCCCCACCAGAACGTCCTCTGACGGAAGATTTGGAATCCTAGATATCCAGCTGTGAATGTCTCGTTGTAATAAATTTAACTTTTCAGATAATTCACCTATCTCTTTAGGGATCAACGAAGCTTTCTGTATTAATTCCTCAGCCGATGATCCTTTCGCTTTTAGTGTTCCAATCTCCTTCGCAAGCTTATTTCGCTGTTCCTGCAGCCTCTCAGTTTCTACTTGAATAATTTTTCGTTCCTGGTCCATACGTAAAAACTCTTTTACTTCAACGCTCATATAACGACGTTTCAACATTTCCTCAACATATACTGGATTTGATCGTAAAAGATTTTGGTCAATCATTACCTTGTTCCCTTTTTATTTCCGATTTTTTTCAAAAAACTCTAGCTTTTCTTTGATTCTAACTTCAAAACTCTCCCGCACCGCTTCCCAGAGGTTTATCCAGCAAAATATCCGTTTTAATTTTCAATGTACTCTACACCCTCCGGAATTATAGGAATGAACTCAGAGTCTTCTAAACGGGTATTGATATTAATGTCCGAAAAAATGATCGTACTACTTTTCCCAAAGACATCTGTGGTGATTAATCTTTCAATCTCGGCGTTATCGTTTAATCCAATTTCTAAAGCTGAACCCTCTTCTCCCTGTAATTTTGGTAAAGCTAGAACCCATTTTAGGGCGTCTCTCGATGGCGCTTCGTGAATTTCGTATTTTTCTCTTAAGGATATCTCTGACTCTGGACCACTGGCAAATAGTAATCCGGCTGGTGTAGATTGAAACGTTTTATCAAGTTCTTTAACTACGACCTGTTCAAGATCTGGGTCATAAACGAGGAATTGACTCCCTCGAAGTAATTGTAATTGATTGTACGGTTCGTTTACTTGCCATTTTAGTCGATCAGGCCTTCTAAAAAAAAAAGAACCCCTAAAAACCATTTTCTTACCATTGTTGGAAATTTGCTCGTGCTCAAACCTTGCACGCATCGTTTCAGTTTTTAAAAGCGCTTCAAAAAGTAACACAGAACCCGTCTTTACGACTGGCAGTCTGCTTTCCTTCTGAGGGGCTGCGAATACCCCTGTCAGATGAATAGTAAAGGCAAGATAAATAAGTAGTACCTGTTGGAACTTCACCTTCATTTTGATCTGTCCTCCTCACTTTCTACCAAAATTCGTCGACTACCATTTGATTGCATCTCCGAGACAACACCTTTTTTTTCCATAATTTCCAGTAAGCGAGCCGCTCTGTTATACCCAATCCTAAGATGCCTCTGGACAAAAGAAATAGACGCACGTCGATGTTTTATAATTATACGAAGTGCCTCTTCGTAGAGCGGTTCACTCTCTACTGCATTGGTATCCTGGTCAAAAGTTCCACCGGAAAATGTAAAATTCACCTCGGGTATTTGAGTGGTCACATTGTTATCATAGTTGGGTGCTGATAAGTTTTTCAGATAATCAACCACAGAGCTGACCTCTTCATCAGATACAAAAGCTCCGTGTACGCGAAAAGGCAAACCGGACCCTGGGGTCAAGACTAACATGTCACCCTGACCCAATAATGATTCCGCTCCCATCTGATCTAAAATTGTCCGAGAATCAACCCTGCTGCTAACCTGATAAGATATGCGTGCGGGAATGTTTGCTTTAATTAATCCAGTTATGACGTCGACTGATGGACGTTGAGTTGCTAAAACAAGATGAATTCCTGCTGCTCGAGCTTTTTGCGCTAATCGAGCGATGAGAGACTCAACTTTTTTACCAACAACCATCATTAAATCTGCTAACTCGTCAATAACAATTACAAGTTTTGGTATATTTTCGAGATACTTTTCGAACTCTACAGCCGTTTCACCTTTTTCACTTAACTCTTTTTCCATGTCTTCATTCCATAACGGATTCATGAGAGGTCTGCCGATTCTTTTAGCTTCTTGCACCTTTTTATTGTAACTGGCCAAACTTCGAACCCCAACGTGGCTGAGTAGCTTATACCTCTTCTCCATCTCACCAACACACCAGGCTAACGTCATACTCGCTTGATTAACATCCGTCACAACTGGGGTTAAAAGATGGGGTATATCTTCATACATGGAGAATTCCAACATCTTGGGATCTATTAAAATAAACCTGACATCACTGGGGGTTGAATTGTAAATCAAGGATAGGAGGATACCATTTATTCCCACAGATTTTCCCGACCCGGTTGTACCTGCGATAAGGAGATGTGGCATTTTTGTTAAGTCAAGAACTACGGGGGTCCCAGCAATATCCTTTCCTATTCCAAGTGGTAACTCAAAACTACTTTCTGTGAATTTTTTGGAACATAATATTTCCGACAAGGAAACGGGTTCCCTTTGAGTATTCGGTAATTCCAAACCCATAAGATTTTTACCTGGAATTGTTTCGACAACCCGTACAGACAGTAAAGATAGAGATCTGGCTAAATCTTTAGCGAGAGCCACAATCTGTGACCCTTTAACGCCAATAGCGGGTTCTATTTCGAAAAGAGTTACGACCGGGCCGGGTTGTGCGCTGACTACCCGAACCTCCACACCGAAGTCCGCCAATTTTTTCTCGATCAAACGAGAAATATATGACAAGGTTTTTTCAGATGTTCTCGAGAAACCCCCTTCTGAAGTTGACAATAATGTCAAAGGTGGGATCAATTCATACAAGTCTTCCTTTTTAAAAAGCTTTTTTTGCTCCAAGAAATTATCGAATCCATTTTGCTTTTTGTTACGTATCTCAAGATGCTTTCTATCGGCACTACCCCTTTTCTTTTCAAACTCCCGCCTTTTTGATAAACGGTTTCTGAATGCCATGACTCCTAAATAACTATCTCCAACCATGTCAGCCAGCTTCTTAATACTTAAATAGAAATACTCTAAAGCTTTTCCTAACCTCTCAAAAAAATCAAACCAACTAAATGTAAAGAATAGCGATAAGCCGGTAAAGAAAATTAAAATACTTACCACTGTTAAGCCAAACGACCCGAATATGTATTCTCCAATTCCACCTAGTTCGGAACCGAGCGCCCCTCCGGCACCGCTTATCAGACCAAGTGATGCAAATTCTAACCTCTGGGCCTCCAACACTGCGCTACTGATAACAATAAAAAAATATCCCAGACACTTTAAAAAAGGTCCTGTCCATTCAGTAGGATCGTTAATATCCGAATCAGGATCACCTTGTGAAAAAGCTCTATTCCTAGAGTTTCTTCTACTTCTTATCGCTTTTTTTAAAGCAGATATTGATAGTGATATAAAAAGGATCGGTATCCAATAAGACGTCATCCCAAAAGTAAAAATTAATACATCAGAGAGTATGGCTCCAGCCCTACCGAGAAGATTTTCCGGCGTGCCCTTACTCGACAACTGCATCCACCCACCGTCATCAGGCGTCCAGGAAAGAAGGGAAATCAGAGAGGCGCCAAAAAGCGCCAGCCAAAAAATCCACACCATATCACTGACTGGGGAGCTGATTTGGCCCAACATTTCCGAAGCATTCGAATCGGTTGTTTGGTCCCTGGATTTGCGCCGTGTATTAGTTCTTTGCGACTTTCTTTGCATTAAATTTGTCTACATAAACCTACTTCCTATATATTAAACTATATGAGTATGAATCATCACAAACTTGTAATTTTGGGTTCAGGGCCTGCTGGATATACAGCAGCAGTTTATGCCGCAAGAGCTAACTTAAAACCAACATTGATAACGGGTATTGAACAAGGTGGTCAGCTCATGACCACAACTGACGTTGAAAACTGGCCCGGGGACCCAGATGGAGTTCTAGGACCCACCCTAATGGATAGGTTTTTAAAACATGCCGAGAGGTTTGATACAAACGTTATTTTTGATGAGATTCAGGCGGTTAATTTAAACAATCAACCGTTTGTGCTCATGGGTGACGACGTTGAGATTACCTGCGACTCTCTTATAATAGCTACCGGAGCCTCGGCCCAATATTTGGGTTTACCCTCCGAAAAAGAGTTCCTTGGTAAGGGCGTTTCTGCCTGCGCAACTTGCGATGGTTTTTTTTTCAAAGAAAAACTTGTCTGCGTGGTTGGAGGAGGAAATACTGCTGTGGAAGAAGCCATATATCTCAGCAACATCGCGTCAAATGTAATCTTGATTCATCGGCGTGAAAAATTAAGAGCTGAAGCTATTTTAGTTGACCGACTTATGGAACGGAAACAAAATGGAAAGATAAGCATTATGTGGAACAGTGAGTTGGTTGAGGTGAAAGGCGATGATAGAGGAGTAGAAGGCATTATTGTGAAAAATAAAATTAACGGAAACTTAAAAAAAATTAAGATGGATGGGGTTTTTATCGCCATTGGCCACAAGCCCAACACAAGAATATTTGAGGGACAATTAGACATGAAAGATGGGTACATCATCACCAGAGGTGGATTTGAAGCCAACTCTACTGGAACAAGTTGCAAAGGGGTCTTTGCTGCCGGAGATGTGCAAGACTTCACATACCGGCAAGCTATTACTAGTGCTGCAAGCGGATGTATGGCTGCATTAGACGCACAAAGTTATTTGGACCATGAAAAACAAAACTGATAAGGACGAATTCTTAGCAGCAGTTAAAAATGCCACACCCTTGAAAAAAGGAACTAATCGCATTTTTCAGGAACGCACCAAGCCGAAACCAATCCCTCACAAAAGAATTTGTGACGAATTAACCGCTTTACGGGAAAGTCAATTCTCCGACTTTACGGAGGACACAATTCTAGATACGGATGAAACTTTATTTTTTGCAAAAAATGGAATTTCAACAAAAACTATTAAAAAATTACGCAAAGGATTCTGGACAATACAAGCAGAATTAGACTTGCACGGGTTCAGAATCCACGAGGCTAGGGAGGAAACCTACAATTTTCTAAAAAACTGCATTCAAACTGAAAAAAGGTGTGTGAGGATAATTCACGGCAAAGGACTCAGGTCGGTGGGTAAGGAACCTGTCTTAAAGAGGCATGTGAAGTCATGGTTAAAACAATCCTCGGGTGTTTTAGCATTCTGTCAAGCTACCGGCAGAATGGGCGGAGGTGGAGCAGTTCTAGTCCTTCTTAAAGCACGCTATCACCACTCTCCCCCGTCCTAATTCTAGTTGACCCCGCCAACTCGGTAACAAAAATTTTTCCATCCCCGATTTTACCTGTCCGTGCCACCTTTGTAATTGATTCAAGCACCGATTCCAATTTGTCATCCGGAACAGCAACTTCTAATTTAATTTTTGGAACAAAATCGACAACATATTCCGCTCCTCTATAGATTTCAGTATGACCCTTTTGTCGCCCAAAACCTTTTACGTCGGTTACCGTCAATCCGGCTACTCCAGCTTCGGATAATGCCTCTCTCACCTCATCTAATTTAAATGGTCTTATGAAAGCGATAACTAGTTTCATATCACGGTCCTTTTTTAAGAAACAAATTTATTAGAAATTGGATAACGCCAATCTCGTCCAAAAGCATGTTCACTTACCTTGACTCCAGGAGGAGCCTGTCTTCTCTTAAATTCCGCTTTCCGCATTAGTTGAAAGATTTCCTCAATAAGCTTCCTTTCATAACCAACGCTTACAATTTGCTCAACACTTTCATTTTTATCAATAATTCTGTAAAGAATGTTGTCCAAAGATTCATAATCAGGTAGAGAATCCTCATCCCTTTGATCATATCGTAGTTCAGCTGACGGCGATTTATTGATGATACTTTCTGGAATCGAGCCATTAATGACATTGTTTAAATACTCTGCTAATTTGTAAACCTGAGTTTTATACACATCTTTCAAAACAGCAAAACCGCCGCACATATCTCCATAAAGTGTGCAATACCCTACCGCAAGTTCTGACTTATTCCCTGTCGTTAGAAGCAGTCTCTTCTCGTTATTTGAAATTGTCATAAGTATTAAACCTCTAATTCGGGACTGGATATTTTCCTCGGTTAACCCAGTTATATCGGAAGTAACTCTCTTTGTAAGTCTTTTTTTGAACAAATTCACATAAGCATCAATATCCTCTTCCACAAAATTGACTCCGAACTGCGTAGCACACTCCTTTGCATCGGTAACGCTTTCCTTAGATGTATACCTGGATCGCATAAAAACTGCCTTTACCGAGTCCTTGCCAAACGCATGAACAGCGATTCCCAACGTGACAGCAGAGTCAATACCTCCGGATAATCCGACGAGGACTCGCTGGTAATCGTTTTTAAATACATAATCGCGGACCCCAAGTACAAGCGCATCAAAAATTTGTCTGGTACCAGATGATTCTTTTAAAAAAAAGTCATTTTTCACAGGATTCCCGAATTCATCAAAATCGACGGTGACCAAACTCTCCTCAAACTCAGGTGCGCCGACAATTAATTCTCCTTTCTTATCCATTGCAAAACTACTCCCATCAAACACCAATTCATCCTGTCCGCCAACCATATTACAAAAAAGGGTGTGTAGATCTTGAGTAACAACATGATCTCTTACTTTCCGTTTTCTTTCCTTGTCTTTGTCAGTGTGAAAAGGCGAAGCATTTAAAACAATTAAAACATCAGCCCCTGCGGCCCTCGTGAGGCTCGGGGCTCGCGGGAACCAGATATCCTCGCAGATATTGATTCCAAAAGAAAGTTTCTCACACTCAAAAACCAGCGGATTGCCGTCCGAGGAAAAGTACCTTCTTTCGTCAAAAACTGCATAATTCGGCAATTCCAGCTTTGAATATTGCCCAATAAAGGTTCCACCCCTGAACACACTGGCGGAGTTGTAAAGGAGGTCATCCTCGCCTTTAAAACACGGATGTCCGATAACTATCGTCAAATTTGGAGCTTCTTTTCCTACAGCGTTTGCAAGGACTTGTAATTTTTGCTCAACCTCACTTAAAAACTCTTTACGAAGTACCAAATCCTCCGGAGGATAACCAGTTAAACTTAGCTCAGGAGTAATCATTAGCGAAGCCCCCTGTTTAACGCATTCCCTAGTAGCATCGAGAATTTTTTTTATATTAAACTCTAAGTCTCCTACTATCAAATTTAGTTGAGCTAACACTACACGCATTTTTTACTATTCTCCTTCAAAAAGATATTATGCCGAAATATAAATTACTAATAGAAGATAGCATTAAAAATATTGACAAAAAGGAATATCAAAAAATTTGGCAGGCAGATCCTCACAGGAACTTATTTACATCCTGGGATTATCTTACTATTTTAGAGGAAAGTAACTGCATAGGACAAGAGACAGGCTGGCTGACTAATTTTTTTATCCTGAGGGAAAATGAAAAGGAAATTAAAGGAGTTGCTCCGTGTTTTTTAAAATACCACTCTTACGGTGAGTATGTATTCGATTGGGCTTGGGCTGAAGCTTTTCATAGATCAGGGGTTAGGTATTACCCCAAAATTTTAATTGCGAGTCCTTTCACTCCTATAGAGGGAGCGAGGCTATTGGGGCTTTGTAATTCCACGGAAGTTGACGTGTTTAGGCGTGAGATTGAGTATTGGTGTCGAGAAAATTCTATTTCATCCGCACATATTTTGTTTTGCCACAGGAAAGAATTTAGCGTGCTGGAAAAGAGAAATTGGTTAACTAGGAAAACTATCCAATTTCACTGGAAAAATATAGATTATGATTCCTTTGATGATTTTCTTAGCTCTCTTCAACAAAAAAAGAGGAAAAAAATAAAAAGCGAAAGAAAAAAACTTTTAGAGAAAAAGCTAGTGTGTAAAGTTTTACATGGTGATCAAATTGAAAAGGAACACATAGATTTTTTTTTCAGTTGTTACAGGAGAACTTACGCAGACCACTTTAGTACCCCATATCTCAATAAACAATTTTTCATGCTACTACATGATAAATTAAAACATAATCTAGTCCTGTCCGTCGCCTACGCTTTCGATGGCAGACCTGTGGCATCCTCCATGGCAATTTTGGAAAATATCAATGGGGAACAAACCCTTTTTGGACGTTATTGGGGCAGTCTCGAAGAAATTCCATTTTTGCATTTTGAAGTAGCATATTACAGCCTTATCGAATGGTCGATAACTAAGCAGGTAAAATACTTTGAAGGGGGCGCACAAGGGGAACATAAGCTAGCTAGAGGGTTTGAACCGGTTGTTACAACGTCACTTCATTGGATTTCTAATCAACAGTATCACGATGCGATCAAAGCAAGCGTTGACGACGAGAATTTATTAATGGGCAAGTATATAGAGGCTTTAAAAGCCAGGAGCGCTTATATGGATAAGCCTAATCAAGTATCCACGTGACCAACAATTCTGTAACAATAACGTTCTATTTCTTTCTCGTTATACCGTTTTATGACAACCCCTTAACTGTAATTTTTTTCTATTCCAAGTTCCTTATGTAAATCTGTAAGTATGTGATTTGGATAAAACATTTTGGGCTTATGTCAGCGGCCTTACTCAAATAGTTGATTGTTGGTAAAAATTTTGGAAATGGAACTACTAAACCTTTTGAATATTTGTCCACTTCATACTCCAGTCTTACAAACCCCATAAGTATTTTTCAACAACAACCATCGAACTAGTAACAGTGTGGACAAAGAAACGCCTACAGACACCCGTTCCCGCTTAAGAACCGGATAAGTCTTCCGTGGTCGCATAAATAATGGGCGGCTGTTTTTATAAATCTGCAACATAAAACAGCTCCTCTTTTTTTTCAAGTCATGCTTAATTAATTAACATATCAAAAATATTGATTATGATTGTTGGGCAAATTTAGCAGTGCTTGATCTAGTTCAACAAGGTTGAATGCCATGGAACCTTCTAATCTGGTATACTATTGACCTTTCTAAAGGATTTATTTCTATGATATTTCATGGAATCTAAGATAAATATCCTTAGTTACAATCAACAATAATTCAGGAGCAATAAAATGTCGACGGGAATTTTATTTTCAGTGTTGGCTGGAATAATCACAATCTTTTACTCTTTAGCATCGATAAGGTGGATTCTCAACCAGCCTGTCGGAAACAAAAGAATGGTTGAAATTGCCTCGGCTATTCAAGACGGAGCTTCAGCGTATCTGGGCCGACAATACAAGACGATAGGTGTAGTTGGCCTGATAATTACTATCATCCTCATATTCTTGCCGGGTATCGGTATCATGACGGCGATCGGTTTTGTCATTGGTGCGCTTCTGTCTGGAATAGCTGGATTTGTAGGAATGCATATTAACGTAAGAGCAAACGTCAGAACAGCAGAGGCTGCCTTCTCTGGAATTAATGCCGCATTGGCCGTCGCTTTTAGAGGTGGGGCCATTACCGGAATGTTTGTACTAGGATTGGGACTTTTAGGAGTGGCTGGTTTTTATGCATTACTTTTGGAGTCATCGGATAGCGTTAAAGATGCATTAAAACCATTAATCGGCTTCGCCTTTGGTGCCTCATTAATCTCTATTTTTGCTCGGCTGGGCGGAGGAATATTTACTAAAGGAGCAGATGTTGGCGCAGATCTTGTAGGAAAAGTAGAGAAAGGAATTCCTGAAGATGATCCCAGAAATCCTGCAGTTATTGCCGATAATGTTGGGGACAACGTGGGAGATTGTGCGGGAATGGCCGCGGACCTTTTTGAAACCTACGCAGTCACCGTGATAGCCACGATGCTATTGGGTGCGCTCACATTGCCTTCAATTGCTGAGACTGCTGCAGTCTATCCTCTTGGTTTAGGCGCAGTTTCTGCACTCGCCTCAATTATAGGTTGCTATTTTGTCAGTTATTCAGGTACCGGAAAAATAATGAATGCTCTTTACAAAGGACTTATTGTAGCGGCTTTACTCTCCATAATTGCTTTTTGGTTTGTTACAGATTTTTTTATGGGAAATATCGGGGCAGTTGACCCCAACTTAACAACAGTCTCGCTTTGGGGATCGGCCGTAGTTGGAATATTTCTGACTGCTGCTATGGTCATCATAACTGAGTATTACACTGCAACCGAATATGGACCGGTAAAGCACGTTGCTGCTGCATCGGAAACGGGGCACGCCACAAATATAATTGCGGGCATCGCAGTATCTATGAAGTCGACCGCCTGGCCTGTTATCTCCGTCATTATCGCAATATTAGTATCCTACTCTCTTGCTGGACTGTATGGCATTGCTATTGCAGCCACTGCCATGTTGTCGATGGCCGGAATAGTTGTAGCTCTTGACGCATATGGTCCAATTACGGATAACGCCGGAGGTATCGCGGAAATGGCAGAATTGCCAGACGACGTCAGAAATGTGACAGACCCTCTGGACGCGGTAGGGAATACTACCAAAGCTGTTACAAAGGGCTATGCTATCGGCTCCGCTGGGTTGGCCGCACTTGTGCTCTTTGCTGACTACACGCACGGACTAGAAACCGCGGGAAAATCTTTATCGTTTGACTTATCCGACCATCTCGTTATTGTTGGGTTATTTATTGGTGGACTTATACCTTTCTTGTTTGCCGCCATGGCAATGGAAGCTGTAGGTAGATGTGCTGGCTCGGTTGTTACCGAAGTAAGAAGACAATTTAAGGAAATACCTGGAATAATGGAGGGGACAGGCAAGCCGGAGTATCACAAAGCTGTGGATCTGCTGACGAAAGCTGCGATAAAGGAAATGATTCTCCCATCCTTGCTTCCGGTTGTAGTTCCAGTGGCAGTGGGGTTGCTGTTAGGGCCAAAGGCACTGGGTGGTCTTTTAATGGGCACCATTGTTACCGGTTTGTTCGTCGCAATTTCAATGTGCACTGGCGGAGGCGCATGGGACAACGCAAAAAAATATATTGAGGATGGTAATCACGGAGGCAAGGGGTCGGAAGCTCATAAAGCAGCGGTAACCGGAGACACCGTAGGAGACCCCTACAAAGATACCGCGGGCCCCGCGGTAAATCCTCTGATAAAAATAATTAATATTGTTGCTTTATTGATAATACCGCTCTTATAGTTTGACCTCTTTGCAATTTTAATTATTTTGGGCTGAAAATAATTCCGTAGCTTCCTTCCAAAATTTATTTGCTTGCTCGGGTTCCCCAGCCAGGTCATGGACCCGAGCAAGCGATGAAAGCGCATCTACAGAAGGTCGGATCTCTACAGCGTTAAACAGGTGTTCTTTCGCCTTTGCCCAGAGCTTTTCTCTCATACATATATTGCCAAAACAGATATGGAACGTATCAAATTTATCGTAATGTTTCTTCCATTTACTAACCACACGAAGTTGCAGTTTAGTGTTATTCGGATATTTCCAGTACATTCTGCCCAGCGCTGCGTCCCATTTCTTAGTCAGATATGCCTCTAAAAGATTAGCCCCTTGTTCCCTGTCTCCGACACCGAAATATGCCTGTGCTAATAACCCTATTATTTTTGAATCTGACAGTTCCTCTTTTTTTAAAAGACCGACCGTCCTGTTAATTTTAATGGAATTTAATCCTTCTTGTCGCAAAAGGTTTTTAATAGATTCGTATAGTGCAGACCTAAGCTCAACTGAAAAGCTTTTTGTATTTTTGGAAAGTATTCTTGCCTGTTGTATGACTTCCTCCCATCTGCCCTCCGAGAGAAGTACTTTGATCAATAGTAGCCTTCCATAACTACTTTTCGGATTATCGACCAAAAAATCTAAAAGGGGCTTGGCTAATCGCTCTGATCTACCGTCCCTTAATACCAGTTCCGCATGGGCTAATTCACTACTTCTGTACCGAACATCCAACCCAAATTCTACAGATTTTAAATCATCGACCCAGTTCCTTTTTTCAACATTGTCGAAAATTTCTTGTCCAAAGCTAATCGCTATTAAACAAACGATTCTCTTCTCAACATTACCATTTTCATTATCCCAAAAGTCTTTCTTAAATTTCCTCAACGCTCCTTTCAATTTAAAAGTATCCCCTAGTAACGCAGCCGTAAAAATCTCGAAAATTAATTCCTGTTTCTTACTCTTCCGTCTTTCAGCTCTGAGTGAATACAATCGCCCCGGTAATCCATAAAGAACTATGAATAATTTACCAAGAGAAAAAACCGTAAATAAAATTATAAGTATAGAAACAAAAAACGTAGCCAACGATAAATCGATACGATAATTCTGCCAGAAAAATGTGGCGCTTCCGCCCGACCCTAAGATCAATGCTAATCCCACCGCAACTGCCAGGATAAAGATTGTGGAAACCAAAAGTCTCATCTATCTATTTCTTCAAGTTGGTTTATGATTTGATCCAATCTTTCAATTAACAAGGTTCCATTTTTCTCTTTTAAATCGTAAATACGATTAAAAATTTTTCTCGCTCTTTTGATGTCATCCAACGATTCACTGTAAAAACCAGCTAGAAGCATTATCTTTCCCGAAACTAAGTTCATTACAACTTGGTTTTTCAGACTATACTTTACTTCAATATCGTTCATTAACTTCTCATCACTTTCTATTTTTCTAATTTGAATCAAACCCTTCATCTGTTGCAAAATCTTTTCTGAAAATGTCTGCTGGTCAGTCTGACCATGGGAGGGACGATTCTCATTTTTAATATTAGATTGTTCCAGAAACTTTATGGATTCTAACTCCACTATGATTTGGTGCAGTTTCTTAATAACCTCCAAACTTTCAATATTGCTAACATTTAATATCTCTTTGTTTTTAGAAACATAAACTTCCTCTGCATCCTTAATTGGTTCTTCCACAATAGGAACCTCAGTATCTTCTATTTTCTCTTCCATAGATTCGGGTTTTTTCTCGTCCTGTTGAACCATGGGAAAACGTTCTCCATAATCATCATTGTTATTTAAATTTTTTTTTCGTTCATCAGGACTCCTGGCGCTACGTTCATAGGTTTTTGTGTCCTTGCTCGGACTCTCTCTAACATCAGTCCTGGCCTCTTCATGAATTACGCTCTCCGCAATTTCAACTTCGGTCTTTTGTGATCCATCCGAAATCAAATTTGCTAGATATGGAGACAGAAAATCTTTAATCTCGTCCTGATAACTTGTTACTCCGCCAAAAACTACGATAACAAGTATCAACATAACTACGAAAACGCCCCTTCGCCGAGAAATCCACCCCTTATTTTGTTTTTTTTCAAGAGGTTTTCTGGATGATGATCCAGTATTTTCATCAGGAATGGATTTTCTACCGCTTACTTTTTTGACATTCTCTGACAAAATTTTCTCCTCTGATTGGCTTGTTTCGGATACTACCTTCTCAGTTTTATTACTTTTTTTCATAGTAAATGGTTAATTTCCTCAGAGATGCAAATTGGATTTAAGGACTTCACTCTTATACAAGGAATGCTAACATGAATTTTTTTTACTTGACTAAGGATTTTATCGTGATGACTTATGATGTTTAATCGTTCGCCATCATGAAGTCTCTTTATTAGGGATCCTAGCTTGCTTAACGCAGTGGTCGACGATATCACGATGCTTATACATTGTTTATTATCTGTAGATTTCGGAAAATTTTTTTTTAGAAAAGAAATTTTTTCTAGTAATGAGACAGAAGTTACACTATTAATTAAATTTCTCCTTTTATACATTCCAATGCGGAAAACTTTTGAACTATTTGCTTTTAAGCTGTGCGCCAACGTATCGGAATTTCCTTTTCCTTCGATAAGCACCACAAAGTTAGAGCGAATCCTTTCAGAAAACTCCTCGGCCCATCTTTGCCCACTTCCTTCCCTTTTCAAATATAAAATTTTTCTTAAATCACGCGTTCGAAAGTACTCATTGTTACTCGATGGCAGGAGTAAGCGTTCACATAACTTAGTTGCTGTACCTTCCCCAATGGCACCTATAGCAATTTTATCAATGTTGTTCGCCGACAAACGTTCATTGAGCAAACCATTGCCATTTCCGGGAAGGAAAAACTTTTTTTTACAAAGTTTGTAAAATGCTTCAACGCTAGTGGGGCTTGTGAAAAGAATAACTTTTTTTCTGCCTATTTTTGAAAAAAAGTTTTGATAAGGTTTTTTGGATAGTAACACCCTAGCTTTCCTTTCATCAGACAGACTTATCTCATCACTGGGAAACGAGATTAAGACTACCTGGGGGCTTAAATTTCTCCTTAATTCTTGTAACCACAAATTTCGTCCATAATTCCAAACTGGTCGCGTAATAATCAGAATCATTATTTCTCCTGGACAGCCTTAATTACTTCTCGAGCCCCCTGGTTAACGAGACTCTCCATCACATTTTCAAAAATGTCATCAGGATTTTTGCCGCAGTACTCTGATTGGCATAGGTTACTACCATCTGGCATTGCGATTTTTGCCCTTAGGTTAAATGTTCCTAAATCTTCATTAAATTCACAGTAGACAGCCAAAGGAATCTGACAACTAGCTCCTAAGTCAGCGGCCACTCTTCTTTCTAACATTACTTCAGCCATCGTCTTATCATGATTCAACGTTCTCAGTATTTCAGCAGCTCTGGAATCCGCTTGTTTTAAAATCTCTATCGCTATTGCACCCTGTCCTGCTGCAGGAAGTGAAATGTCTGTTGGGATTAATTGACTAATACGGTAATCCAAACCCAGTCTTTTTAAACCTGCAGCGGCAAGCACAATCCCATCAAGATCCCCTGCCTCTAACTTATTCATCCTCGTATCCAAATTCCCTCTAAGCGGCACAATTTTCAAGTCTGGTCTGAACATTTTTAATTGAAACTCTCTTCTTAAGCTTGAGGTACCAACTTTAGCTCCATTTGGTAACGAGTCTAGACTATTGTGCTGTTTACCGATGAAAGCATCCCGTGGGTCTTCGCGGCAAAGGATTGCAGCTAAAGTAAAGTCTGCAGGTAGCTCCATAGGAACATCTTTCAATGAATGGACTGCTAGATGGGCTTTTCCATCAAGCATGGCATACTCCAATTCCTTTACGAATAGACCTTTACCCCCAATTTTTGATAAACTACGGTCTAGGATTTCGTCGCCTCTGGTAGATAAGCCCAATATCTCCACATTGGAGGTTACGGAAGCTTTTTGTACCAATCTCTGTACGTATTTTGCCTGCCACAACGCAAGGCGACTTTTTCTGGTAGCTATTGTCCACATTTAATTATTATAGGTAATAAGAAGCAAAGTGACTGATCAATTACAAAAAAAAAACCAGGCATGGTCAGGTAGGTTTTCCGAACCGATGTCGGAAAAAGTACAGGAATACACGGCGTCGGTAAACTTTGATAAAAAACTGGCGCTTTTCGATATTCTAGGTTCTAAAGCCCATGCAGAGATGCTACAAAAAGTAGGTATTCTATCGAGTAAAGAGCTCGGAGAGATATTGTTCGGGCTTAATCGAATAGCCGAAGAAATTAAAAAAAATAAATTTAAATGGAAAATTGAATTAGAAGACGTCCATCTCAACATAGAGGCAAGGCTCACAGAACTCGTGGGCGATCCTGGAGAAAAAATTCATACAGGCAGGTCTAGAAATGACCAGGTTGCAACTGACATTAGATTATGGTTACGAAGTGAAATAGATATTATTGCCGAGCTAATTGGAAATCTTGAACGATCTATAATTGCTCAGGCAGAAAAGCACTGTGATTCCTTAATGGCTGGTTTAACTCATCTTCAGACGGCTCAACCTATCACGTTCGGGCACCATATGATGGCATACCACGATATGTTTGCTCGGGACTATGAACGGTTATTAGAAGTCCGTAAGAGAGTTAATTGTCTTCCATTGGGATCAGCTGCATTGGCCGGAACAGGTTTTAAAATCGATAGGCAGTTTGTCGCCGACAAACTAGGTTTTGAAAGATTAATCGAAAACTCCGTTGATGCAGTAAGTGACCGAGATTTTATTTTGGAATTTTTAAATTTTAGCGCAATATTGATGATTCATATATCTCGATTGTCGGAAGAAATTATTATGTGGGCCTCCGATAATTTTTGCTATATTACTCTTCCTGACGAATTTTGTACTGGCTCATCAATCATGCCACAAAAGAAAAATCCAGATGTTGCTGAACTTGCCAGAGGAAAAAGTGGAAGGACAATAGGAAATTTAATAAACACTTTAGTGTTAATGAAAGGACAACCGCTGGCATATAACAAAGATAATCAGGAGGACAAAGAGCCCATCTTTGACTCAGTAAAAACAGTTAAAGATACTCTCGATATTTTTGCGGCGATGATCAGTTCTTTAAACGTTAATAAATCGAATCTTAGGAAACCTCTCGACCGCGGCTACTCAACTGCTACTGACCTCGCTGACTATCTTGTGGCAAAAAAAGTTACCTTTAGAGAAGCGCACGAAATAGTATCTAAAATTGTCACTTTTGCTGAAAAAAAAGGTCTATTACTTAAAGACATACCTCTAAAAACGTTTGAAAATTTTTCTGAACATATACAAAAAGATGTCTTTGATATATTGGACTGCGAAGGATCAATCAAAGTAAGAAATCATGTTGGGGGAACATCTCCGGATCAGGTTCTCAATGCTGTCAGGATTGCAAAGTTGAAATGGTAAACTTTCCGTATATATGAGATTTCTTTGGATAATATGGTGCTAAATAATCTACAACGGAAGACTTTTGAAAGACGATTTTCAAATATAATTAAGGGGAGCGCTGTATTTTTCCTTGTCCCCCTTCTCTCGGTGATTGGGTTAGGTTTGGTAATGTCACTAACCTTTTGGATTATATATCAGTCCGATCTACGGCAAAATAAATCGTTAATTCTCCAGGACGTCGAAAACAGCACCCAGGTTTTGAGACTTAAGTTGCGTAGAAATGAATTTGCTTTGAACGCAATTGCTAGAGATTTAGGACGACGAGAAATTTCTCAGGCTCAATTTAAACGGTATTCTGAGAATTTCTTTGCTTCTAGCCCAGAAGTCTTGTTACTAACCTGGGTTAACCTGCAAGGTAGTGAACTAGCCTCTTCTTCATCATTTTTCAATCCGATGGATTCCTTTCTCCTAACTCCTGTGACGAGCTCAAAAAAACTTTTTCAAAAAGAGAGTGAGGAAGCGTTTAAAAAGGCTATAGAATTGAGAAGACCTGTTTATTCTGATGTTTTTTTACCAGATGAGCAGTCTCAAGATCAGCAATTAGACTTACATGCCCCTGTAATGACCAAAGGAAGTCCAAGTGGAATGCTTATTGCCACTTACTCAATTCCGATGATGTTAAGGTCAAATATACCTAATGAAGTTTCGGAACGAGTAAACTTTGAGTTGTTGAAAACCCCTGAAAATAGAAAAGAAAAGTCTGGACATACCTCACACTATGTCCAATTAAATGAAATCGGAAACTCGGTAGTTCTTTTTGGTTATTCGAAAACTCCGCTCTACAGCAATTTTAGTGGAGCATTAAATATTTTAATTTTTAGCTTAATGGCGGTCGCACTTATAAGTAACTTAATGTTGATTCGTCACTCAAAAAGACGGAAAGAGTCTGAAGATGCTCTGTCGGTTGAAATATCATTTAGACGCGCCATGGAGAATTCGATGGCAACTGGCATGAGGGTAATTGATCTAGATGGTCAAATCACTTATGTAAATCCAGCTTTCTGCGATTTGGTGGGTTTGCCAGAATGTGATTTATTAAAATCTTACCCCCCTTACCCATACTGGCCACCAGAAGAAATCGAAAAACTTACGGCTTTCTCTAGAGATTTATTAGATGGAAAGTTAGATGAACTCGGTGATCAGGTGACTGTTATGCACAATAGTGGCCGGAGGATAATTACAAGAATGTATACGTCACCGTTGAGAGATGCCTCCGGGAAACAAACGGGGTGGATGACTTCCATAACAGACATAACAGAACCCACGATGTATCGAAATGAACTTGCAAATGCACAGGAGCGATTTACTACCGTTTTGCAATCTTTAGATACGGCTGTATCTGTCGCGGTACCTGGTACAAAAGGAGACTTGCTTTTTACGAATGATACCTATCAAAGGTGGTTTTCCAGCTCTCAAATCAATGGACACGCATTACTTGTTGAAAAAGGGAAAGAAGACAAAAAAAGTCGTAATACAATTTATCTCTCTCAAATGAAAAAGTGGTTTGATACACGTTTGCAGCAAATAAAATGGGTAGATGGTCGGGTTGTAGAGCTACTGTTAGCGTCAGATGTAACCTCTCGTCAGTTAAGTGAAATCAAACATCGCGAAGAATATGAAAGGATTCAACAAACTTCAAGATTAGTCACAATGGGTGAAATGGCCTCTTCCCTCGCCCACGAATTGAATCAACCTTTGACAGCAATAAGTAACTATACCCTCGGTGCAGGTGCTAGAATTAGAAGTATTACTGCAAAAGGAAAACCATTAATCGCTGCTGAACTACTAGAAATTTTAACCAAGACAGCCAGGCAAGCAAGTAGAGCAGGAAGTGTAATAAAAAGAATTCGAAATTTCGTACGAAAGAGTGACCCGAGCAGACGTCTGATTAAACCGAGCACTATTGTAAGTGAAACGATTGAATTGGCTGAGATTGACGCATCTAATTTGGGCATTAAAATCATTCAAAAAATACAAACTCCGCTACCACTGATAAATGTTGATCCAATTTTAATCGAACAAGTTTTATTAAATCTCATAAAAAATGGCTTAGAATCGATGAAAAGTTCGGAGAAAAATAAACTTACTCTTATTGTTGAATCCTCGTTATATGAAGTTATATTCTCTGTACACGATACTGGTCCGGGAGTGTCTGATGAAATTAAAGACAGACTATTTGAGTCTTTTTTTTCCACCAAGAGTGAAGGTACAGGTATTGGTCTAAATATATGTAGATCGGTAATCGAATCGCATAACGGAAAACTGTGGTTCAATAATAAAAGTTCGGGTGGTTGTGTTTTCTACTTCACAATACCTATAGAAAGAGCGGAACAAGTCAAGGGAACTGAAGATGCAGAAAAACTATCTGATAAACAGTAAATGATTTAGGGAATAATAATGCATATGAAAGAATTTGTTTATATTGTGGACGACGATGAGGCTGTCAGAGACAGTTTGAGGTGGTTGCTTGAAGGTAACGGCTTCTCAGTGAAAGTCTTTGAAAGTGCGGAGGACTTGTTGGATTATAGCAAATCTCAAAATAATGGGATTACCGGATGCCTGATTCTCGACGTGAGAATGCCAGGAATAACTGGAGTCGAATTGCATGATGTACTCTTAAATCAAGGAATCGATATCCCAGTAATTTTCATTACAGGTCATGGGTCCGTTTCCCTTGCTGTTAAAAGTATGAAAAAAGGAGCTATTGATTTTCTTGAAAAGCCATTTAGTGATGAGGAAATATGCAGACTTGTTGACAGTTCTTTACAGAAAGCAAGAGACGTTAGTGACAAGAAAGAGGTAAATCTTAAGGCTCAGGGATTACTTGCAAAATTAACTCCGAGAGAGAATCAGGTTTTAGAGAGGATAACCGCAGGTAGGCTTAACAAACAGATCGCAGATGATTTGAATATTAGTATCAAGACCGTAGAAGCCCATCGTGCTAACATAATGACCAAAGTAGAAGCTAGAACAGTCGCTGAGTTGATAAAAATCGCGCTTACAGCAACCGAGGGAGTACAAGCCGGATAGTACACACACAATACATTTTAGTTTGTAAGAATTAAAAATAAAATCTTGCGCCCGTAGCTCAGTTGGATAGAGTACCTGGCTACGAACCAGGGGGTCGTGGGTTCGAATCCTGCCGGGCGCGCTACAAACAACATTGAAGAGGAAATAAACAGTAAAAAATAGTAGAAAACTGAGATGAACAGTGACCTTCAAAAAAGAGTTTTTGGTACGATTGGCGCTGGTATTGCGGGCCTCTCGGCCTCGATATTAGTTGCGAAACTCGGAATGAGAACACATATATTTGAAAAGAGGAGTAATGAAGAAGTTGGTGGCGTGGGTATCCAGCTAACCCCTAACGCCTTACGCTCCCTAGTCCCTCTAAACGTACTCGACGATTTGATTTCTGAATCCTACACCCCAGAGAGACTCATTGTTAATGATGCACATCTCTCGGGGGAGGTCAGCTCACTTAAATTGAAAGATATAATGAACAAAAAATTTGGGTTTCCCTATCTTACGAGCTCTAGAAGTTTACTGCATAAAATCCTTTTAACAAGAGCGAGCAGAGATCCTCTCATAGAGATAAGCTTCAATTCGAACATAGTATCTATCAACGATAACGATGACGTAATCTGCAAGAGTAGTAATGGGAAAAGCTTCTCTTTTAAAAATGTTCTGATTTGTAATGGTATAAAAAATACCCTTATTAATGACCACTCAATTAAGAGACACGCCTCTCCTGCCTCCTGGGTTTTACGTACATGTCTTTCTGGCAAGGATCTTCCCAATAACGTTTTAAAAAATATAAACCTATGGATGGGAAAACGATTCCATGTTGTATCTTATCCCATTAATAAAAAACTTGACATAAACGTAGTCCTGGTCAAAAGAAGTTCGATTCCCCACATGGTAATGAAAGAACCTAAAAATGATTTGTCTCATTTGAGAAGCCTCAATATAGAAAACAAAAATCTTATTTATTTACTCAGTAATGTAAGAACATGGTCAGTTTGGCCACTCTATCAAACTAAGATTATTAAAAGAGCGAAAACCATCTATTCGCAAAACACCCTTTGTCTTGGAGATGCTGGGCACCCTTTATATCCTCATTTAGCCCAGGGAGCGGCTTTAGCTCTCGAAGATAGTTATACTCTGTATAAGCTACTTTATAAATACAGTGACGACAATTTTAACATCTCAGAGGTGTTTGAAAAATTTGCAAAGTTTAGAATTCATCGATACCAAAGAATGCAAATAGAATCTCGTCTCAATGGGATAGTATTTCAGCAACAAGGGATTTTAAGGCTTATGCGAAATTTATTTATCAAAAATTACGGCTCTTCCTTACTGGAAAAAAATTGGATTTATGAAAATAAAAGTATCAGTCATATTTAATATATTTGAACCTAGGGTCTTTCGGCGTTCCCTCCAGGATTCCTTCTTTACCAGGTTGCCACTGAATTACCGATTCAATTTCTTGCGCTAATAAAAAATCTTTTTCAGTTATGCCTTTGGCAGCATGGTTTTGTAATTTTACGATAACAAAAGCATAAGATATTGATAAATCGGGATGATGCCAGGCTGCTTCTGCCATATGACCAATCGTATTCACAACCATCAAAGTAGCTTTCCATCCACTTGTTTTATACTGTCTTCTTATCCAGTCGCGCTCGTAATACCAATTTGACAAAACCCCAGTCAACCGTTCTTGAATTTCTTTCTCGCTGAATACTTTTTCCTTATTTGTCATGATATCCTTTCTCATACATTTACTCGGTTGCTTATGAAATCACACATTCTGATAGGTTGTGGAACTAATTTAAAAAACCCTCTTGCGCAGCTCTCTAAAGCTTTACATATACTTTTGAGTAAAAACTTCATTGCGTTAAGAAAAATTTCCCCTGTTTACCTGACAGAACCTCTAGGCCACAAAGAGCAGCCTAATTTCCTTAATTGTATCATCTCAATAAGAGCCCGAGTTTCAGCTCACTCTCTGTTAAAAACATTATTGCTTATAGAAAAAAGAATGGGAAGAGTGAGGACTTTTAAGAATGCACCAAGAGTAATCGATCTCGATTTAATACTATTTAAACAGGAAAAAAAAAATATTGCTCGGTTTCCCTGTTTGTCCTTGCCTCATCCTGAAATACTCCGTCGAAAGTTTGTACTCCGACCAATTCTCGATGTAGATACATACACTAAAATACCGGGAAAACGACCAGGTTATTACTACCTAAGAAATATTAATGATCAAAAAATAAAAAAAACAAAAAAAAAAGTACGGCTCCCCTTTAAGCTGTCAAATCGTTTTAGGCGGCAATAGACATTCTCCCTTTCCGCCGAACGCCAAATCTCCAACAAATCTCCGTGGAGTCTTATCCAAAAAGCTTTGCATTGGACCGTTAAACGATTCAATAGTAGGCCTCATTAGCCCCCAGTAGGAGGTGAAATCATAGTTTGTTTCCTTGAAAACTTGAACAGGTATCTCTTGATCTTTGGCGAATACAATGGTGCCTCTTCGCATACCGTACCCCCAAAATCTTCCAGCTTTTCCACCAATGATAGCGCTTCCAGCGATCATATCATTGGCAAAAAAATCTCCCACATCCCCTGATACAAAAGCAAAACCTCGCCGCATTCGACGACCGAAACTATTCCCAGCGTTTCCTTTCACGACAAGATGCCCTCCACTCATACCTTGCATCTCTCCGGTTAAATTTGACCCAGCATAATGGCCTACATTTCCGTTTATAGTAAGGTTGCCCCCAGACATCATGGCTCCAATGAAATGCCCCGCAGACCCTTTTATCGTGATACTTCCCGTTTTCATCAGGCACCCAGTGTAATTCCCTATATTCCCATTCACTAGCATGTGAACACCATCATTGCCAAAACCTAAGAAATCAACATCACTCATGTTTCCTTCGAAAATTATTTTCTTTTTAAGATCTCTCATATTCGTGATATCTTCAAAATCATAGGAAGAACAAAATTCATCATCAGAATAATAACTGACCTTTTGAACAGAAAAAAAATCATTGAAGGGTTTTTTGTTCACACCGTCCAAAATAAAGAAATTTGACCATTCCCCAGCGCCATTAGCCTCCGTAAATTGATTCCAATTGATATTTGAAAGATCTAATCGGAAAATAGGTTTCTTGATCAAAGTTACTTTCCAGACTTTATCGGAACTCATGCGAATTTAATATCTCTTTAAGATGAAAATGATGTGGACCTAACTTACCTCCGTAGTTCCCTGCAGACAAACCAATCAAACCATTGTCATGTCCTGCTTCAATCATCTTTTTCATAGCGTAAAACATAGCCATCATAATATCTTTTTCAGACAAACCATCAATAACAATTTCTAGGACACAGTTTACCGTTTCAGCTAACATTGATTCACGCGTTATTCCGGTTAAAGCCGGACAAAATTTATCATTTGTGGATGCGACGAGGCCTTTGTACTTACTTCCAACCTTTGAACCTGAACGAACAACTCCCCCTGGAAAAGGAGCAATAACATTTTCTAAGTTATTAATTTCCTTGACTCCTAGTTCTGAAATATTTAACGCTGATTTTAAATCCCTTGCTAATATCAGAATATTACCGCCGCCAATCGCCGTATTATAGTTCGCAGTCTCCTCTCCAACAAATTCCCCATCCATAGTAGGCACTCGCCAATATCGCTTACCTTTTATTACTTTTGAAATCTGCCATCCATCTCCAAAAAATCTCAGATTTTTTGCGAGAGGGATTTCCTTGCCAGTCGCCATCCCATTGAACACACTACTAGTCGGACAGGTCAGGATGCACTGTCCAACTCTATTTTCAACCTGCTTTGCGAGTTCTTTACTGGAGACAGCGAAGATTAAAACAGACACGCCCGGCCTAGCATCCGGAGTCTTGTCAGCGGACAGGGTAGTCTCAACTGCTGCTTCACATCCACAAGCAATTACGGAGGTTGCAAAACCTGTCATAGAAACTGCCCCATGCATTGCCCACTCCGCATTAAAAGCTGTAATAATCAACCTTGTTGCGCGCATAGGAAAGGCTTCAGCAAAGGTATCAATAATTGTTATGCCGTTAACTAACATCTTCTTCTTATATCACCTATACCTTACGTAAAATCTTATTTCCTCCATTAAGAAATAAATCGATTTCGTTATCATTAATATATGCATGGCTAAATTTCCCTATAGAGTTTTTTTCGTAAAACCTTTTTAAATGTTTTTCAATATTCTCATCGAAATTTACATCTAAATAGTGTAATCCAGGCTTTGGACAGTCAACTAATTTTCCATTTTGTACGACTAATCCTCCATTTTTAAAAACGTACTGCGGAGTTGAAAACATAAATTCTTGATCAGAATGCTCTTTATATATTACTATATCTGCTTGTTTTCCTTCCTCTAAGGAACCGTTATCAGTTAACCCGAGAATTTTTGCAGGAGCTGCTCTAGTCATTATCGCTATTTCATAGAGCGATAATTCTTTTTTTATATCTTTAAGAATGCAATGCTCAATGGCATCCGGATGTAACTGGTACAGTTGTTCATCTCTGAACTCTTTATTCATAAGAAGCTTTATCAAATGAGGATAAGACGTAAAGGGTCCTCCGTTTGGGTGGTCAGTTGTCAAAACCACTTGCCAGGGATTGTCTACTAGTAAAAATATTTCTAACCCGATTACCCATTGTAATGCGTTCACAAAGCTATTCTCTTTATATTTAAACGGAACTACCCCGCAACCTGCAGTACATTCAATATCTCCCATAACCCATTTCTTTGGATGTGCATTCTCCGTATTACTATGTTGCTTCATAGTGTCCCCAGAGGTAGTAACAGTTTGACCAAAAATAATTTGACCAACATCTATGGTAATATTTTTTGCATTTTTAAGTTTTTCCACTAACTGCAAGGAGGCAGACGAAAATTTTTTAGGACCTTCGTTTCCATAACAGTGGAATTGAACGTGAGTAAGGTGACCTGGAAGTCCCTCCAATGCGTCAATTGTCTCAATAGTCGATTTTATATTTCCCGGTACCCCCAAATTGCTGGTGTGGATATGTAATGGATGGGGAACACCTAACTCCTGCAAAGATAGGGCGAGCTCGTAAACGATTTTTCTAGGAGTTAGATTCCAATGACAATGTTTTTCATCTAAATCAAGAGCCCTCTGATTAAACTTGAAAGCAGAGATACCACCTGGATTAACCACTTTTACACCCATTGCTTTGCTGGCAGAAATGCTCCATCCCACGTAATCTCGAATTAAGCTATGACCTTTCTTTTTTGCTAGCATTTCCAAAAAAATTTCGTCATTACCTAGCATTACGTAAGCACCGTGATCCAGAATAGGAACATCACCCATTTCTAGATGAGCTTGACGAGCGTTTGTAAAAATCATAGCAGGTTCAAATGCAGCAGTATAACCCATCTCAACATAACGATAACCTGTATCAATAGTCCCTGGAACAGAAGCCCCCTTACTTCCATGCTCAAACCCATTCGATTTACATAATCCTTCTGGCATCAGCATTCTTGCTATGTTGGTTTTTCCGCCTCCAATATGAGTATGCAGATCAATACCCCCTGCCATCATTACCGAATTATGACAATCAATTACATCACACTCATTACTTGACTGAGTAGTTCCAATTCTTCCATCAGCATTGACATAAACTGTTTCCAATATCCTATTTTTATTTTGCAAGGGGTCAATGATCGTAGCATTCATGAATTTAATTTCTCTCATATCATTATTCTTTTTTCAAATTATTTATTATTTTGAAAACAAGTTTTTCCACGGTTGGAAGGTTGTCATCAATTATTTTTGTGAACGGGGAAATTACAGCCCCATCACACCGCATAATATATCCATTGCTATTTACCCCAGGGGTCGAAATTGGAACGAATATAGAATTCTTATTTACTTCAAAAAATTCTGAATATTTCTTCCCCATACTTTCTGGGCCAAACGCAACGAACGGATTATTTGATTGCGCAGCATTTGGTAAATCATCACAGAATGACGAAAACCAAAAAATACTATCAATAGTTCTCAACTCTAGACAACGTTCTAAAGAAAATAATTCAGGCTGATAATTCAACGAATGATTAGAAAATCTTGATCTTATAGATTTTCCTGTCATCCATGAGATAGTATTTTGGAAACTTAACCCACCACTATCGCTTCCCAGAGTCAAAATCCCAGCTCGTTTTTTTTTATTGACCTCCTTAACGAGTTCCATAAGTGTGTTTGCGATATGTTCTGACAATAGGCCGAAATTTTTAGGATCCCAAACAAATACGGAATATGAGGACTCGTTTACTAAATTTAAGACTGGATGAACATCTTTATTGTCCGGATTAATTAATTTGTTTCTTAATAAGTACACTATGGATCTGATTTGCTCTAAAACACTATCGGTAGATTCAACTCCGTGAAACGATTTTGCATTAATAATCCATGATTTCTTATTACGAAGATTTATTATCTCAGCGAATCGGGGCAAGCGATCATCTGGTTCTGATTTTAAAAAAATTACTACATCCGCTCTTGATTTTATTTCGGATAAAGTAGTAAAAATAGTTCCCTTCGCCTGAAGGCTCGATAAAACGGGTGACATAGTGTCGCCGTGCATATGGTCTATCGTGGCATTGCATTTCTTTGCAAGTTTAACCACTGCTCTCGAGCCAAGAATATCAAGACCTAAACCTCCGAAAAAAGGAGAGCGGGAGGAAGAGAGTAATTTTGATATGGCCTCAATAAGCGTTTCGTTTTTTTCTTTTTTTCCGAAAAGATAACCATACGTTTCTCCCTTACTTTTAGGACTGAATTTGCTAAGCGCTCCCGAAGACTTTTCGCAAAGACTATTATTGCTAATTTTTTCATTATCTACTTTCGGAACGATAAGATCATCACAGTGCAATGCGCAGAATGGACATACCCAGGGTGAGCTACTCACGATTGAACTCCGTAGTCAGACTAAAAATAGCGTTACCTACCAACCATCCCGCTGCTCTGTGTCTGGATACATTTTTATGATCCTCTCCGTTCCTCAACCCTCCTGCACCAAAAAACTGGACTTCGGGATATCTTTCAGCCATATTTTTCAACCATTTTAGATCCGGCCCCGAGTTAGTTCCTACTTTATCAAGATTCATTAAGATCACGTTTCGAGGCAACTGATTCAGCATTCTTTCTATTGTAACTAATCCTAGAATCACATTGTTTTTTTTATCTATAGATAGAATCGCAGTATCAGATTTAGAAAATATTTGTTTGTAAGATGAATCATCAGAAATTGTTTCAGTGCCGAAAACGGGGACTAAATTCTCCGAAAGATGGGTGGATTGCCCGTGTAGCTCACACCAATGAGCAAAACGTGAATGAAAACTACTATACCCTTGTAAGTCTCTGAACCCATTATCTACCCATATCTTAATTCTATTAAATTTACTTATAATTTTGTATAAAATGTGGTCGTAAGAATCATCCCCTGCTATTCCATTGAGATTTGCAATATACAAGGTGCTCGATCTTGACAACTTTAAAAGAACCTCTATAATTCGACACACATCCGTTGATTTGAACGTTGAATCTTTTAATTGCTTATAGTTTGTCCGATCACCGGCAACTGCTCTGACAGCTATTCCGTTCAAAATATCGACCACAGGAATAATTTTACAAGACATATAAATGCTAAATTTATTAATTTTCGAATCAATTACTGCGAATATCAAGAATATCAAAAATTTACCAGAGCTACTCTCTAAAACTGAATTTAGCTCCATGAAATCGCAAGGTGAGAACATGATAGCCGCGCTACACTCGGATCTTAGGCAAACAAAGGGTCTCAACATAATTGTTGGGAAACAACGAGTAGGTGAAACAGCATCAGATTTTATGAACAGGATTTCTCCGAGAATTGATCTAGCATGGGTTATCGCTCCTGAAAATGATGGAGAACTAGAGGATTGTTGTTTGGCGCTAAAAAAAAAGATTTGGATAGGGTCTGAACTATGTGCGATACGGTTAGCCTCTAACAAACTAAAAACGAAAAACTATTTAAAATCGATTGGCATCAATACACCAGATGAAATTTCTTCGGAATCTATAAAAAAAATTAGCTATACGAAGGCAGTTTATAAACCAATTGACGGAGCTGGCGCCATAGATACATGCATAATAGAGGGCGAGGAAAAAATTCTTAATAAAATTGACTATACCTCTTCAAATTTCCTATTAGAGGAATGGATCGAAGGAGAGCCATTTAGCGTTTCTCTAAATTGTAAACCAGACGATTTTGAAATCCTATCTATCAATCAACAACATATAACTGTGGATTCTTTCGGGAAGCTGACTTACCGTGGTGTCAGTCCAGTAAATAAGAGGATGTTCAATGTGTTATATGAGAATATTGAACCAATTCTCTATTTATTAATACCCACGATTCCCGGTTTACGAGGATTCGTTGGTATTGACTTTATTTTAGGAACAAATTCTCGTATCAGTATTATAGAAATAAACCCTAGGCTGACTTGCTCTTACATAGGTTTATCAAACCATGCTAATTGTAATATCGCGCTAAAAATTTTAAATTCATTTGGAGTAAAAAAATAATATGACCGGCTCAGTAGGTTTAGATATTGGGGGAGCTCACTTAAAAGCTTGCTTAATACGAAAAGGTAACGTCTTAAATTTAATCAAGGTAGATTTATTCAAAACACCGGTTTGGGAATCAAGGGATACCGTGGTATCTGTATTAAATAAAATTAAGACTGAATGGTTATTAGAGAATGATATCCAAATAAACGTGACAATGTCTGCGGAGATGGCCGACTGCTTCACAAACAGGATGGATGGCGTCCGAAAAGTTTTATCTATTATCAGGAGAGTGTTTGGCTCTACTAAATTAATGATTTACTCCATTAAAGGATTGCGGGAACCTGTTATACCCTTAAATAAATATAAAGAAATCGCTTCGGCTAATTGGCATGTAACTGCCGTTACATTGTCAAAAATTAAAGGAACCTGTATTTTGGTTGATATTGGTAGCACCACGACTGACATCGTACCCATCAAAACTGGACGAGTTTTATCATGCTCATCGTCTAATGATTTCTTACGTCTACAACGAGGTGAATTAGTTTATCTCGGAGTATCCAGAACTTGTTTGAGCTCAATCAGAAGACAATTATTTTTTAGATCAAACTTGACCAATGTCATGCGAGAAAATTTCGCATCAACAGCGGATTTATTTAGACTAACTGAGAAATTTAATCCAAAATATGATCTTTATCCGACGTGTGATGGAAAAAATAAAACATTGCTTGCGACCAAAAGAAGATTAGC
>MDTG01261358.1_pt1 | contig 41553 bp, 28 predicted proteins | sample 811421 | NCBI WGS metagenome assembly MDTG01 (sample SAMN05326645, study PRJNA326480) | marine metagenome | isolation source: seawater | place: Pacific Ocean: South East | collected 2011 | reverse complement strand
TTCGCTGTCGGTGCGGCGCGGGTCCGGGTAGGCTGTCCGCATGGCACCCTTCCCCGACCGTCTCCCGTACGACTCGCGCCGCGAACCGGTGTACGCCCGCAACTGCGTCGCGACGAGCCAGCCCCTCGCCGCCCAGGCGGGCCTCGAGATGCTCCGAAAGGGGGGCAACGCCTTCGACGCCGCCGTCGCGACCGCGATGGCGCTCACCGTCGTCGAGCCCACCAGCAACGGGATCGGTGCCGACGGGTTCGCGATCGCCTGGGCCGGGGGAGGCCTCCACGCCCTCAACGCCTCGGGCCGCTCCCCCGCCCTGCTAACCGAAGCCGAGATCGCGAACCGGTTCGCGGGCGAGTCGTCGATCCCCTACTACGGCTGGGGGGGCGTCACCACCCCCGGCGCTGTCTCCGCGTGGGCCGCCCTCGCCGAGAACCACGGCACCCTCCCCATGACCACCCTCGCCGAGCCCGCGATCCGCTACGCCCGCGAAGGCTTCCTCCTCAGCCCGCAGACCGCGTACTACTGGAACCGCGGCGCCCGCCGATACCCCACCGACGGCCCGTTCAAGGCCTGGCACGACACCTTCGCGCCGGGCGGTCGCGTCCCGCAGACGGGCGAACTCGTCCGCCTCCCCGACCACGCCGACACGCTGCAGTCCATCGCCGAGACCAACGGCCTTTCGTTCTACGAGGGCGAACTCGCGGACAAGATCGACGCCGCCGCGCGCACGCAGGGCGGCCTGCTCCGCGCGAGCGATCTCGCGGCCCACGCCTACGACCACCCGCGCACCGTGCACACGGACTACAAGGGCCTCACCCTCCACGAGATCCCGCCCAACGGGCAGGGCATCACCGCCTGCATCGCGCTGGGCATCCTGCGCCATTTCGACCTCGCGAAGTTCGATCCCGACGACCCCGCCTGCCTGCACCTGCAGATCGAAGCCATGAAACTCGCCTTCCGCGACGCGCACCGCTACATCGCCGACCCGGCACACATGGACACCACCAGCGAGGCCCTCCTCGACCCCGACTACCTCGCGGCGCGCGCAAAGCTCATCGACCCCAACCGCGCCCAGGACTTCGACCACGGCACCCCCAAGCCCGGCGGGACCGTCTACCTCACCGCCGCCGATGCCGAGGGCAACATGGTCTCCTACATCCAGTCCAACTACACCGGGTTCGGCTCCGGGATCGTCGTCCCGGGCACCGGCATCGCCCTGCAGAACCGGGGTTGCTGCTTCACCCTCGAAGACAACCTCCCCAACCGCGCGGGCCCGTCCAAGCGACCCTACCACACGATCATCCCGGGGTTCGTCACCCGCACGGGGCCCGACGGGAACGACATCCCCGTCATGTCGTTCGGCGTCATGGGGGGCTACATGCAGCCCCAGGGGCACGCGCAGGTCCTCGTCCGACTCGCGGACTTCAACCAGAACCCCCAGGCCGCGCTGGATGCGCCGCGCTGGCAGGTCACCGAGGGCCTGTCGGTCACCATCGAGCCCGGCTTCGACGACGCTGTTTATGCCGCGCTCGAATCGATGGGGCACGCCGTGCAGCGAGCCCGCGCCCGCACCGTCTCCCACGGACGGGGGCAGATCATCTACCGCCTCGACGAGCCCGACGGCTCGGGATTCCGGGGCTACTGCGCCGCGAGCGACCAGCGCGCCGACGGACAAGCCGTGGGCTTCTGAGCCGATCGCACCCGGTATGTCCACTCACCCGATTCCCTGATCGAGGTCCGCTCCGCCTCGCACCGCTTCCCCAGAAAAGGAAAGTTGCCATGCTCCGATCCATCGCGGGTGTCATCGTGGGCTACATCGCCCTTGCCGTCGCGCTGTTCGTCGCCTTCTCGTTGATGTACATGATCCTGGGCACCGACGGTGCCTACAAGCCGGGCTCGTGGGAGGTCTCGACGACCTGGTCGATCGGCGCCCTGATCATCGGGTTCTTCGTCGCGCTACTCGGCGGCTTCGTGTGCAAGCTCGTCTCGGGTCGCCGACGCGGCGCCGTCGTCGCGATGGCGGTCCTCATCGCGGTCCTCGGAACCCTCGAATTCGTCATGCAGATGAACCGCGAGCCGCCCGCAGAACCCAGGCCCGAGCAGGTCGCGACCATGGACGCCGCCGCGAAGTCCTCCACGCCCCTCTGGGTCGCGGGCACGAATGTCCTCATCGGCACCGTGGGCGTCCTGATCGGGGGCAATGTCGTGCGCTCGCGTCCGACGCCCGATCCGAAGGCCGACAGCGAGCAATGAGCACCCCGCAATCTGTATCACCATTGATAGATAGAATGAAATAAATAGCGCAAAAATATTCATTCTGCGCTCTACGGATTGAAGTATCCGTAATAGCATGGTCTCCCGGAATCGTGTGTTCCCCTATTCCCTCGGAGGCCCGATGTCTGCCTGGTCCAAGCTCAATCTCCCCGCCGACGCCGCACGCATCCTCCGCAACGCGCCGGAGGTCCACTTCGCCCAGACCGCCGAGGAGCTCGTCGAGCTCGCCGTGCGCGACGCGGGCCCCGACGGCGTGCACCGCGTGTCGTACGCACTGCCCGACGGACGCGAGATCGTCGAGGCGGAGGTCGGGCGCGTCCGCAACGGCATCGCCGCGAACTACCTCGAGCCCTACATGCGCCGGCGCGACCCCGACTGCATGGTGATCGGCGACGAGGGCCCCACCAACAAGCCCACCTTCCACCAAAGGTTCGGCGAGCCCTTCGACGACCTCCGCGCCCAGACCTTCGAGTGGCTCGAATCCCAGCCCCTCGCGGTCTTCGCGTTCACCGCGGGTGTCGGCAGCGACGGCACGCCCGCGATCGCCATCGCGCCCGCCAACGCCGGCTTCTTCGCACTCGGCCTCGCGCTGCTCCAGGGCATCTGCTCGCTCGACGAGCTCGAGCAGTACGGGAACATCCAGCCCGGCGCCGTGCTCTATGTCGCGCCACCCTTCAGGCACACGCGCTTCGAGGGCCGCCAGGTCGTCGTCCACAACCGCACCCCCGATCTCCACGAGCTCTTCGCCTACAACCTCTATCCGGGCCCGTCCGCGAAGAAGGGCATCTACGGCGTGCTGCTCAACCTGGGCGAGAAGCGAGGCTGGACCACCGCCCACTGCTCCACCGTCCGCGTCACCACGCCCTACGACAACGAGGTCGTCTTCATGCACGAGGGCGCCTCGGGCGGCGGCAAGAGCGAGATGCTCGAGCACATCCACCGCCAGGACGACGGACGCCTCCTGCTGGGCGAGAACACCGTCGACGGCGAGCAGCGCCTCCTCACCCTGCCCCGCACCTGCGACCTCAGCCCCGTCACCGACGACATGGCCCTCTGCCCCCCCGAGATGCAGGCCAGCGACGGGCCCCGCAAGCTCACCCTCGCCGACGCCGAGAACGCGTGGTTCGTCCGCGTCAATCACATCGACCGGTACGGCGTCGACCCCCACCTCGAACGCCTCTGCACCCAGCCCGAACGCCCCCTGCTCTTCCTCAACATCGACGCCGTGCCCGGCTCGACCGCGCTGATCTGGGAGCACATCGAGGACGAGCCCGGCACCCCCTGCCCCAACCCACGCGTCGTCATCCCGCGCGACATCGTCCCCAACATCAGCCACGGACCGGTGACAGTCGATGTCCGCTCGTTCGGCGTCCGCACCCCGCCCTGCACCGCCGACAGCCCGTCGTACGGCATCCTCGGGCTCTTCCATGTCCTGCCCCCCGCGCTCGCCTGGCTCTGGCGCCTCGTCGCCCCGCGCGGGCACGCCAACCCGTCCATCGTCGACACAGGCGGGCTCAGCAGCGAGGGTGTCGGCTCCTACTGGCCCTTCGCGACCGGGCGGCGCGTCGAGCAGGCGAACATCCTGCTCCGACAGATCCTCTCCACCCCCGACACGCTGTTCACCCTCGTCCCCAACCAGCATGTCGGCGCCTGGAAGACCTCCTTCGCGCCCCAGTGGATCATGCGCGAGTACCTCGCCCGGCGCGGCTCCAACCCCTTCCGCCCCGACGCCCTCACACCCGCACGCTGCCCCCTGCTGGGCTACGCGATGCGGTCCGTCTCCGTCGAGGGCGTCGCGATCCCCACCTGGTTCCTCCGCCCCGAGACCCAGCCCCAGGTGGGCGAGAAGGCCTACGACGCGGGCGCGCAGCAACTCCGCGAGTTCTTCGCCGAACAGCTCAACAAGTTCCTGCGCGACGACGACCTGCACCCCTACGGCCGGCGCATCATCGACCGCTGCCTCGAAGGCGCGGATATCGACGCCTTCGAACGCCTCAGCGAGGTCACGCCCGAGGAACTCCACGCGGAAGAGGCATACGCCCCGCAGGCGTGAACGGCCGCGACAACCCGCATCGACGCGCCGGCGCGGGGGTTCACTCCCCCGTGCCCGCGAATTTCACCGAGCCCTTGGCGCTCTCCAGCGCCTCGCGCGCCGCAGATTCGTCGCGGATCAACCGACCGCCGATCTCGTCCATCGTCAGCATGGGCTTCTTCTTGTCCACGCTCGCGCTGACCCAATCGCCCAGCAGCATCGCCTCGAGCGCCTGCATGTGCGCGAAGATCACCGCGGCCTGCGCGCCGGGCGGCACCTGCCCCTTCACGCTGTTCTCGATCGCCCCAACGATCGACGCGATGTCACTGTGGTACTCGAGGATCGACACCATCGTCTTGTAGAACCCCGTCATCGTCAGCGTCTGATCCCCGCGCCGATAGAGCGGCACGGGCGTGATCCGCCCGTCCTTGAGCTCGCCCTGCTTGTCCTCCGTCGCGTTCCGGAGGTTGAGCTTGAAGACATTGAACTTCGCGATCTGCAGCGTCTGCTTCTTGCCGTGGAACCGCTGCAGGATCGACTTGCTGGCGCCCAGGTCGAACGAGCCCAGCGAGGCACGCCCCGAGTCCTCGTTCGCGAACCCGCCCTGCGCGAGCCAGCGCCACGCCTGCTGGGGGGTCAGCCGCAGCCCCGCGTCCTTCGCGATCGCCTTGCAGTGGTCCTGCAGATCCGTGAAGCACCCGTTGGTCGCGTACCAGTACTGCGCGAAGCGGATGTGCTGGTTGATGCTCCGGCGCAGCTTCTCGTCGTAGCGGCGCTTCAGCCACCCGGCATCCAGCTCGCCTCGCTCCAGCTCGAGGATCGTGTACGCGACCTCGCGCGCCGAGGTGTGCGTCAGCGTCAGCCCCGCCGCGAGGATCGGGTCGGCAAACCCCGCCGTCTCCCCCGCGAGAAACCAGTTCTCACCCGCGAGCCGGGAAGCCAGATGCGACCAGTTCTTGGTCGAGTGCACCTTCTCGCCCCCGCCCTCGCAGGTCGCCTCCGCGAGCAATTCGCGGACCTCGGGCTCCTCGTTGATCGCCTTGTGGTACATCTCCGCGGGGGGCAACCCCACTTTCTTGTAGTGATCGCTGGGGCAGATCAGCCCGCAGCTCGCGCGCGTCGGGCCCAGCGGGATGAACCAGATCCACCCGTAGGGCAGGCTGCGGACCATCACCCGCGTCGCGCCCACCCCGATCTCGACCTTCCACTTCGCGTTGTCCCAGTAATCCCAGAACGCGACATTCCGCAGTTCCTTCGGCGCGGCGCTCTCGACACCCATCGCGCGCCGGATCAGCCCGACATGCCCCGTCGCGTCGACATAGTGCGTCCCGCGCACCACCTCACCCGTGCTGAGTTTCAGGCCCTCGATCCGATCGCCCGGCGTCCCGTCCTCGTTCGTGCTCCGAAGCACCTCCTCGACCGAGACCTCCTCTCGGCACTCCGCGCCGTGCTCCGCCGCGTGCCGGAACAGGATGTCGTCGTACACCGCCCGCTCGACCTGGAAGGCCGTCCGTGTGCGCTGCCCCTCGTACTTCGCCGGGCGCGGCTCGTCGACAAACTCCTCGGCCGGGTAGAAATCGAACTCCCACCGGTCGCCCTGCTTGCCCCAGGTGAGGCTCGCCCCGATCTTGATCGGGAAGTTCGCCGCCTCCATCTTGTCCCACACGCCCATCTCCGCGAGGATCCCCGTCACCCCGGGCAGCAGGCTCTCGCCCACATGCTCGCGCGGGTGCTTCGCCTTCTCGAGAACGAGCACCTTCAGATCCGGGTTGTACTTGAGCGCCAGCGTCGCGACCGTCGTCCCCGCGGGGCCGCCCCCCGCGATGACGATGTCGTACTGGTCCGAACTCGAGCCGCTCGCAGGGTCGTGGATCACGCGTCTCTCTCCGATTCGATCAACAGGGGGCGGGGCGCCACCGGGAACACAGGCAGGCAAAGGGGTCCGATAGCCCTATGCGGCCGGACCCTCACCCAGACTCTTTATGTACCCGACCCACGCCCCCGGGGCAAGGAATTCCCCCGGATCAGCCCTCGGAACTCGTCCCGCCCGTCGGCATCCCTCGCTCACGCGGCTTCTTCCGATCGTGAGGACCGCGCACGACCAAAGCAAAGAGCCGCCGGCTCGTGCCGGCGGCTGATGAGGAACCGATGACTCCCACCCGCGTACGGGCAAAGCCGCGGATCAGGCCGGGCAGCCCGCGACGAACGCGTCGACGAACGCTTGGATGTCCGAGAGATCAAACACACCGTCGCCTGTCAGGTCGCCCGCGGGCTCGCCGCCCGTGAACGCCGCGATGAACGCGTTGACATCCGCGAGATCCAGCACGCCGTCACCCGTGAGATCCGCCGGGTTGCACCCGACCGAATCGGGCACCAGCACCACCAGCGCGTTCGCGCCGGAGTCCGTATCGATCGCGGTGGTGTACACGCGCCGGTCGTTGCCGATGTACCCCAGGCTCGTGTCCCAGTTCGCGTCCGCGGGGTCGAGCAGCCCGTCGAACCCGCCGACCAGCACGCCCTCGTCCGCGAATAGCACGCCGCCGGTCGCGCTCACATCGCCCCGGTTGTTATTGTCGTAGAACCCCACGAACCGGCTCGGCAGCTGCGCCGGGTTGAGCGGCGACCAACCCTCCGCCGGATCGTGCAGATAGGTCAGCCACAGGTCATTCGTCGAGGTCGCCCGCCGAGCCGCCGAAACAATCTCGTTCGAGTCGTTGATCGCGTACCCGATCGTGTTCGCAAACGACACCGTGCCCACCGGGGCCGGCAGATCGAGCTGTGTCGCGACGCCCGCGTTCAGATCGAACAGATACCGCCCGCCGACCAGCACCCCGTTCTCGTTGATGTCCTCGACCGTCGCCTCGAATCCGAGCGCGTTGATGTTCGCCGGAGGATCGGTCAGCGAGAACACCGTCGTCGGCCCGCCCTGGAAGCCCTGGTACCGCGACCAGCCCACGACCGTGCCGGCATCGTTGATGTCCACCGCCATCCCGCCGTTCACCCCGATCACCCCGCCCAGGGGACTGGGCACCGTGTCGAACTGCTGCGGGATCGCCACGGCGTACCCGCCCGCGCCGTCGGGCGTCCAGATCGCGGGCTCGCCGCCATCAAACGGGAACCCGCCCATCGCGACCGCGCCGACCACCACGCCGTGCCGGTTCACACCCATCGCCGTGCTGCTCTGATACCCATCGGGCAGGGGCAAGACCTCGATGCCCTCGCCCGCGACCGCGACAAACCCGCGCACCAGCCCGTTGACGACCTGCCAACCGACGAAGTGCCCCGCCTCGCTCGCGCCGGTCAGCGTCGTGGTCGTCTGATAGGTGTCCACCACCTCGACCGAATAGGTCGGCACCCCCGCGTGCACCGAGACCGCAAGACCCACCACACCGATCGCCGCGAACAACCCCTTGACTGCCATACCGCATCTCCTTTCGAGTTCCCCCCACCAGACACAGGCGGAGCACCCAACAGGAGGAGGTCCGGCAAAACAGGATACATTGCGGTGGAATAAAAATATATCTCGTGCGACAGGAATTATTGCGAACAAAGACCTGTCTAAATCCCGCCGGCACGACTCAGCCTGCGAGCCCCGCCCCGCACTCGTCACAGAACCGCGCCCCCGCTTTCGCCGGGTGCCCGCACGAGCCGCAGGCGGTCGCTTGCATCCGTTCCCCGCACGCCGCACAGAACTTCGCGTCCGCGTCGTTCGCCGCGCCGCACGACGCGCAGGCCGATCCCGTTTCGCCCGCGATCCCGTCCCGCACCGCGCCGCTCACCGCGCGCACCCCCGGGGCGCTGTCTTCCGCAACCTCGTTGAAGGTCGCGCTCACCGCGGGGCCCACCTCGCGCCCGTAGTACCGCGCGATCTTTCCGGCGTACCCCGCCTTGGTCATGCCGAGCCCGACCGCCAGCAGCGGCAGGCCGACGAACGCGAGCCAGAACAACTTGGGCGGCCCGCCGAACGAACCCATCGATCCGAACATGTCCACCAACGCGATGATCAGGCAGATCAGCCCGACGACGGCGAGCACAGGCCCGATCGTCCGCAACGCGGACCGCGTGCCCCGGAACTCGCGCTCGTTCATCGGGTCGCGATTCACCCCAGCCCCACCAGCTTGTCGTTCGTCTCAAACCGGCTCACCGCCGCGAGCAGCTGCTCGATCTGCTGATCGGGGTGCATGTTCAGCATCCGCCGGCGCAAAGCGGTGATCGTCGAGAGCGTCTTCTCGTCCAGCAGCTTGTCCTCTTTCCGCGTCCCGCTCGCCGCGAGGTTCATCGCGGGAAACAGCCGCTTCTCCGCGACCTTGCGGTCGAGGATCAGCTCCATGTTGCCCGTGCCCTTGAACTCCTCGAAGATCACCGCGTCGCCCTGGCTCCCGGTGTCCACAAGGCAGGTCGCGAGCATCGTCAGGCTCCCGCCGTCCTCCGTGTTACGAGCAGCCCCAAAGATCTGCTTGGGGATCTCCAGCGCCTTGCTGTCGATGCCGCCCGACATCGTGCGCCCGCTGTTCGCGTGCTTGCCGCTCCGGTTGAAGGCGCGCCCCAGGCGCGTCAGCGAGTCCATCATCACCAGCACGTGCCGCCCCGCCTCGACCATCCGCTTGCAGCGCTCGAGCGTGAGCGTCGCGAGCTGGATATGCCGCTCGACATCGTGGTCGTTGCTCGACGCAAGAATCCGGATCCTGTCCCGACCCCACGGGTGGGGCCACTCGTCGTCGGGGCGCGTTGTCGCGAAGGTGCGCTTGAAGTCCGTGACCTCCTCGGGCCGCTCGTCGATGAGCAGCAGGATGACATGCACATCCTCGTGGTTCCGCAGGATCGACTCGGTGATCTGCTTCATCAGCGTCGTCTTGCCCGCCTTGGGGGGGCTGACGATCAAGCCGCGCTGGCCGTAACCAATCGGGCAGAACAGATCGATCAGCCGGCACGCCGGCGGGCAGCCCGGATATTCCAGCGTCAGCCTGGGCTCGGGGTCGATGCTCGTCAGGTCCTCGAACGCCTTGGCGCTCGCGAACTGGTCCGGATCCATCCCCTCGATCTTCAGGAACGACTCGACCACCGGGCGGACATTCCGAGGACCGGGCTTGCCCCGCCTCCGTCGGCTCTTCTTCCGAACCACCTCGACGGTGACTTCCAGCCCGTTCCGCAAGGGCAACTCGTCCCCGAACGACACCGGCACATACGGATCGTCGGCGCTCTGCACGACCACCGCCGAGTCGTTCACCTGCCGCACACGCCCCTCGGCGCGTTGCGGCCATTCGAGAATGCCCGTCAGGGTGCTCTCCGAACCTTCCATCATCGCTTCCCCGCACCAGCAGGCGCACGAACGCAGACCCGCTGCACGAACGCAACCCGGGATCGGCCCCGCGCCGACACCCACACACACAATCCACCCCTCGCATGACCGGCACCCGACCCGGGCAATCACCCTGATCGTGGGGCACGGGACACACCCGATACCGGGCCTGCCCGAAACGCGGGCGGCAAGGCGTCTGATCCTGTTGCGCTCAACCACACCGGGCGGACCGATTCGCGGGCCTCTTCACGCCCGCGCATCCGAACGACCGGATCGCTCGGCGGCCTGACACCGGACGCCGACGCAGTAGTATGGGCAACCTCAGCCCCCTCTGTCAACCCTGAGCCCCCCCGCCGTCCCCGCTACCATGGGCCTTTTCCCGCACCCGCGACCCGCGGGCCCGACTCTCCCAGCGCGATCCGATCCATGAAGATCCTCAAGGGCATCCCGGTCTCCCCAGGCATCGTCATCGGGCGCGTCCGCGTGCTCGACGACGCGAAGGGACGCCGCATCCCCAAGCGGGTCATCGAGCCCGATCAGATCGACGCGGAGGTCGAACGCTTCGAGACCGCCCGCAACGCCTCGATCGCCGCGCTCATGGAGGTCCACAAGACCGCCGCCGAGGAGATGGGCGAAGAGACCGCGAAGATCTTCCTGTTCCACATCGGCGCCCTCTCCGACAAGGCCCTTGTCGGGCCCATCAGCGAGATGATCCGCGCCGAGGGCGTCGCCGCCGAGTTCGCGGTCGCCAAGGTCTTCCGCGACTGGACCGAGAGATTCGCCAGCCGCACCGACGCCGCCTTCCGCACCAAGGTCAACGACCTGCAGGACCTCGCCGATCGGCTCCTCAACCACCTGATGGGAGGCATGGGGCAGGCGACCGCCCGCTTCACCGAGCCCGGGATCGTCGCCGCGCGGGACCTGACCCCCTCCCAGACCGCGGGCTTCGAACGCTCCAAGGTCCTCGCGATGGCGACCGACCTGGGCGGGCCCACAAGCCACACCGCGATCGTCGCCCGCGCCCTGGGTCTCCCCGCCGTCGTCGGGTGCCGCAGGCTCACCTTCCTCGCCAACGACGGGGAGATGATCATCGTCGACGGGGACCGGGGCCGCATCGTCCTCGACCCCGACGACGACACCATCGAGGAATACCGCGCCCGCATCACCCAGCGCGAGTCGTTCACCCTCTCGCTCAGAGAGACCGCCGACCTCCCCGCCGTCACCGCCGACGGCGTCGAGATCGAACTCCTGGGCAACATCGAGTTCCCCGAAGAAGCCGAGGCGGTCCTCGAGATGGGCGGCGTCGGGGTCGGCCTCTACCGCACCGAGTTCCTCTACCTCACCGGGGATCACGAACCCACCGAAGAAGACCACTACCGCGTCTACAAGCGGTGCATCGACGCGCTGGGCGGCAGGCCCCTCACCATCCGCACCGTCGACCTCGGCGCCGACAAGTACACCCAGCAGCGCGCCGAGTTCCCCGAGCGCAACCCCTTCCTGGGCCTCCGCTCCATCCGCTACTGCCTCCAGAACATGCCCATGTTCAAGACCCAGCTCCGCGCGCTGCTCCGCGCCAGCGCCCACGGGCCGGTCAAGATCATGTTCCCCCTCATCACAACCCTCCACGAGTTCCGCCAGGCCCGCCACCTGCTCAACGACGCCGCCGAGGACCTCGACGAACTGGGCATCCCCCACGACCGCAAGATCCCCGTCGGCATGATGGTCGAGGTCCCCTCCGCCGCCGTGATGGCCGACGCCTTCGCCCAGGAAGCCGACTTCTTCTCCATCGGGACCAACGACCTCGTCCAGTACACCCTCGCCGTCGACCGCACCAACGAGCAGGTCGCCTCGCTCTACATGCCCACCCATCCCGCGGTCATCAAGCTCATCCGCGACATCGCCCGCGCCGCCAAACGCCGCGAAATCCCCGTTTCATGCTGCGGGGAATCCGCCGGGGAGCCGATCTATGCCGTATTGCTCCTCGGGCTCGGACTGCGTACCCTCTCCCTGACGGCGTCCGGCATCCCCGCCCTCAAACAGGTGGTCCGTGCGGTCACCATCAAGCAATGCGAGCAGATCGCCAAAAAAGCGATCTCCCTCGATTCGGAAACCGAAGTCGCGGCCTACCTCCGCGATCAGGTCAGAACACTCGTCCCGGAAGCGTTCAGAGGCTACACCGACGACCGCTGAAGCGTGTCCAAGGCCCTGCGAGGGACCAGGCACGCACGGGAAACACACCCCCGGCCGCGGGATCAGACCCCCGCCGCCGGCGCGAACCGACCGACCACCGCCGCCCCGCGAGCGCTCCCGATCGGCACCACGCCGATCTTCGGAAGACCGCGGGACGGGGCCGGGCGCCCGATCACCCCCGAGGGGATCCGATCCGGCGCCCGCGCCAGAGCCCAGCGTCCGGCAGACACACGGCATGCACACACGCGAGCCAATCCGACACGCGACAGCCCGGTGATTCGCCCTCGGTCCGCGGCACCCCCGCGAGCACCCATGGCAGACGACCAGACAACCGAAGCGACGACAGAAACCACCACCGACGCGCCCGGCGCCGAGGCATCGCCCACCGCCGAGCCCAAGCCGCCCGCGAAGACGACCAAGAAGAAGTCCAAGCGGACGACCAAGAAGTCCGCCAAGACCGCGGCAAAGAAAACCACGCGCAAGCGCACCACCAAGAAAACCGCCTCGCAGGCGGACGATGACGCGCCTGACAACGCGCCCGAAGACGCGTCGCCCGCGGCTGACCCATCCTCCGATGAGTCAGCCGACACAAAGGCCGACCAGGCCCCGGAAGACGACGGGGAGAGCGAATCGCCCGCCAAGCCCCGCAAGAAGCGCTCGCGCCGCAAGAAGACCCCCGCGAAGGCCGCGGACGCGAGCACCGACGAGACGACCGACGATACCGACGCGGACGACGACGACGCGCCCGCCCCCGCCGAGGGCGAGTCCACCGAGGAACGCGCCCTCGAGCCCGACGACGACCAGGCCGCCCCCGCGACCCCCGTCGCCGAGGCGCCCTCCGAGATGATCATCAACTACACGCCCGGCGAGGACTGCCGGATCGCGATCATCGAGGACGGCAAGCTCGAGGAGTTCGACGCCGAGCCCACGCAGAATGTCTCCCGCGTCGGGAACATCTACCGTGGCAAGGTCGTCAACATCGAGCGCAACATCCAGGCCGCCTTCGTCGACTTCGGAACCGAAGAAGCGGGCTTCCTCCACCTCTCCGATCTCCACCCCCGCTACTTCCCGGGCGCGGGTGACGACGAGACCGAGCGCGTGGGCCGCAAGACCCCGCGCCGCCAGCGCCCCCCCATCGAGAAGGCACTGAAGAAGGGCCAGGAGATCACCGTCCAGGTCCTCAAGGAGGGCGTGGGCACCAAGGGCCCCACCCTCACCAGCTACCTCTCCATCCCCGGGCGCTTCCTCGTGATGATGCCCGACATGGACAAGGTGGGCGTCTCCCGCAAGGTCGAGGACGAGGACCTGCGCAAGAAGATGCGCAAGATCCTCGACCAGCTCGACCTCCCCGAGGGCTTCGGCTTCATCCTCCGCACCGCGGGCCTCGACCGCACCAAGACCGATCTCAAGCGCGACCTCGCCTACCTCCAGCGCCTCTGGAAGGACATGGAACGCAAGCGCAAGAAGGGCAAGGGCCCCGCCCTGCTCTATTCCGAGGCCGACCTGCTCCTCCGCACCATCCGCGACCGCGTCACCAACCAGGTCAAACGCGTCGTCATCGACAACCCCGCCGCCCTCGCCCGCGCCGCGGGCTTCATGAAGATCGTCTCCCCCCGCGCCGCGACCAAGCTCTGCCTCTACGACGAGAAGCGACCCATCTTCCACGCCTTCGGCATCGAGGAGCAGCTCGAGCTCATGCACGCGACCGAGGTCCCCCTCCCCTCGGGCGGCGCCCTCGTCATGGAGCAGACCGAGGCCCTCGTCGCGATCGATGTCAACTCCGGACGCTCACGCGGCGCCCGCGACGCCGAAGCCAACGCGTACAACACCAATGTCGAGGCCGTCGACGAGATCTGCCGCCAGCTCCGACTCCGCGACCTGGGCGGGCTCGTCATCTGCGACCTCATCGACATGCGCCACGCGTCCAACCGCAAGGACATCGAGAACCGCTTCAAGGACCGACTCAAGCGCGACCGCGCCCGCTCCACGACGCTCCCGATCTCCGCGTTCGGCATCCTCGAGATGACCCGACAGCGCATGCGAGGCTCATACGAGCAGGCCCATTTCCACACCTGCCCCCGCTGCGCAGGCCGCGGCCTCATCCAGCGACCCGATTCCATCGCCGCCTCCGCCCTCCGCGATCTCACCGCGCTGCTCGAGCACGACCGCGTCCACCGCGTCGAACTCGTCGTCAGCCCCGTCGTCGCGGGCGCCCTGCTCAGCACACGCCGCGGGACCCTGGGCCGCATCGAACGCCTCAGCGGCAAGCGCATCGATGTCCATGTCAAGGAGACGCTCGCGCCGGGGCGCGTCGTCACCTACGCCTACGACTCCAACGGCGCCGACATCGATGTCGAACGCCTCCCCCGCAAGAAGTCCAAGCCCCGCATCATCGAGTGGGACAAGACCGACCTCGCCAAGTCGATGACCGACGCGGGCGAGGACTGGGCGGTCGATCTCGAGCAGGAGGCCGAGGAGGCCAAGGAAGAACTCGCCGAGGAAGCCACCGCCCACGAGCAGGCCGAGGCGGAGAAGATCGCCGCCCTCGACCTGCCCAGCGACGAGGACGACGAGGAATCAAGCGGAAAGAAGAAGCGCAAGCGCCGCCGCCGCCGACGCCGCAAGTCGGGCGACGACGACAACACCCCCTCCGACGCGAACAAGGACAGCACCCCCGGAGACAAGGCGGACGCCAGCGCCGAGGACCAGCCCGGGAAGAAGGGCAAGACCGACAAGAAGCCGGACGCCGAACCGAGCGACAACACCGACGCGAGCGGCAAGGACGACGCCGACACCGAGAACCGGTCCGAAGACGGATCCGAGGGCAGCGGCAAGAAGAAGCGCCGCCGCCGCCGGCGCCGACGCCGCTCCGGAGACAACGACGACAACAAGTCCGAGCGCGACAGCAAGCCGGACGAGCAGTCGAATGAGGGCTCCAAGACCGCCAGCGAACCCAAGGCGGACCGCAAGCCCGAATCGAGCGACAACGACCAGAACGCCGACGCCGCCCCGAGCAAGCCCAAGCGCAAGCGTCGCGCCCTCTACGGCTCGGGTCGCCGCTCCCTGTCCGCAAGCGAAAAGAGCAGCATCGAGCGCGACTGACCACCCCCGATGAGCCCGCCCGCCGACCAACCCCGCCGCGTCGTCATCCTGGGCTCGACCGGGTCGATCGGCACGCAGACGCTCGATGTCATCGACCATCTCAACGCCCTGCACGAACGCGGCGCGTTCCCCCACCCCTTCGAGGTCGTCGCCCTCGCCGCCGGGTCGAACGGGGCGACGCTCGCCCAGCAGGCCCGCGCCCACCCCGGCGCGCGCCTCGCGCTCGCGGATGAGCACGCGCCGTGGGAAGGCCCCCGCGAACCCATGCGAGGCGCAGGCGCCGCGCTCGAGATCGTGCGCACGACCGAGGCCGATCTCGTCGTCGCCGCGATGGTCGGCGCCGCGGGCCTGCCCGCCACCCTCGCCGCAGCCGAAGCGGGAACCGACATCGCGCTGGCGAACAAGGAGACCCTGGTCGTCGCGGGGGCGCTGATCACGACCGCCGCCGCGCGCACCGGCGCCCGCCTCCTTCCCCTCGATTCCGAGCACGCGGGCGTCTGGCAGGCCCTCGCGGGTCAATTGCCCGCCGGCGCCGCGCCCCCCGTCGCGACCCCGTCCGCCGTGCGCCGCGTCGTGCTCACCGCGTCGGGCGGCGCCTTCCGCGACCGCGCGCCCGACGAGATCGAGCACGCGACCCCCGACGAGGCCCTCGCCCACCCCACCTGGAACATGGGTGCCAAGGTCACCATCGACAGCGCCACCATGATGAACAAAGGCCTCGAACTCATCGAGGCCCACCACCTCTTCGGGCTCGACAACGACCGCCTGGGCGTGCTCATCCACCGGCAATCCGCGGTCCACGCCCTCGCCCAGCTCGCCGACGGCGCGATCATCGCCCACCTCTCCGCGACCGACATGCGCCACCCCATCCTGTGCGCGCTCGCCTTCCCCCAAACGCCCGAGTGCCACCCCGGCGCGCGCATGGATCTCGACACCCTCACCACGCTCGACTTCCGCCCGCTCGATCCCGAACGCTTCCCCGCCGTCCCCCTCGCCCGCCGCGTCATCGACGAGCCCGACACGACGCTCGGCGCGATCCTCAACGCCGCCAACGAGGTCGCGGTCGGCGCGTTCCTCGACCGCCGCATCCCGTTCGGCGAAATCACCCGCCTCGTCGCCCGCGCGATGGACGACCTCCGAGCGGCGCCGCTGACGGGCCTCGACGCCGCGCTCCGCGCCGACGCCGAAGCCCGCGACGCGACGGCCCGCGCGATCGAGACCGCCGCCCACACCTGACCTGCACCGATGCCCCCGCGTCCCTCCAAGAGCAAGGCCGAACGCCACCTCGCCGCCCTCCGCGAGGCGATGCGGGTCTACGCGTCGGGCGACCACCGCGGCGCGCTCGCGCGCATCCGCGCGGTGCTCAAGGCCGACCCCGCCAACGCGGAGGCCCACCGCCTGTGCGCGCACGCGCTGCTCGCGACGGGCGACCGCGAGCGTGCGCTCGTCCACGCCGAGCGGGCCGTCGCCCTCGCCCCCGCCGCCCCCCAGCCCCACACGACGCTGGGCTCGGTGCTCGACGCGATGGACGAGCCCGAGCGTGCGCTCGCGGCGCTCCGGCGCGCCGTCGAGATCAACCCGCGCGACCCCGACGCGCTGACGACCCTCGCGATCCGCCTCGACGCGAGGCAGGCCTACGACGAGTCGCTCCCCCTCCACAAGCGCGCGATCGCCGCCGCCCCCGCCGGGTCGCCCAGCGCCCTCCACGCGTCGATGAACGCCGCCCTCGCGATGCTCAACGCGGGGCGCGCCCGCGACGCGGCGGACCTGATGACCGATCTTGCGCGCGCCCACCCCGCCCAGCCCCTCGTCGCCGCCCGCCTCGCCTACTGCCTCAACTACGACGACCGCGCGACCCGCGCCGACACCGACCGTGCCCACCGGCGCTGGGGCGCGCTCGTCGAGCAGACAACCCAGACGATCACGCCCACCGCACCGGACCCGGATCGCGACCGCCTGCGCGTCGCGCTGGTCAGCCCCGATCTGCGCGCCCACTCGGTGTCCAACTTCCTGGGCGCCCTGCTCGACCACCTCGATCGCGACCGCTTCGAACTGTGCGCCTGGTTCACCTCGCGCCACGCCGACGGGGTCACCGAGACGCTCCGCGCCCGGTTCGACCGCTGGCACGACGCCCCCGCGATGGGCGACCCTGACCTCGCGCGCGCGCTCGCGGACGAGCGGACCGACATCGCGATCGACCTCTCGGGACACTTCGCGGGCCACCGTCTCGGCGCGTTCGCGCGCGCCGCGGCCCCCGTCCAACTCACCTGGCTGGGCTACCCCGCGACCACCGGGCTCACCCGCATCCACGCGCGCCTCGTCGACAGCCTGACCGACCCGCCCGAGGCGGACGACGCGCCCGAGTCCGCGCGCCCAGGCGAGCAACTCGTCCGCCTCGACCCGTGCTTCCTCTGCTACGACCCGCCCGAAGGGGGGCCCGCCCCCGCCGAGCGCGCACCGAGCGCCGAAGACAGCCCGTTCACCTTCGCCTCGTTCAACGACACGAAGAAACTCAGCCCCGCGACGCTCGACCTCTGGGCGCGCATCCTCGAGCGCGCGCCGGATGCACGCCTGCTGCTCAAGGCCGCCCCGCTCGGCGCCGCCGCCGTGCGCACGATCGTCTCCCAAGCCTTCGCGAGCCGGGGCATCGACCCCGCGCGCCTCGAACTGCTGGGCCGCAGCGAGACCCGCGACGAGCACCTCGCGGCCTACCGGCGCGCCGATGTGGCGCTCGACCCCTTCCCCTACTGCGGCACCACCACCACCTGCGAGGCCCTCTGGATGGGCGTCCCCGTCCTCACCCGCGCGGGCGACCCGCGCACCGGCACCCACGCCTCCCGCGTGGGTCTGAGCCTGCTGACCAACACGGGGCTCCCCGATCTCTGCGCCGAGACCGACGACCAGTATGTCGAACGAGCCCTCTCGCTCGCGTCCGATCCCAAAGCCCTCGCCTCCCTGCGGACGGGCCTGCGCGAGCGCTTCGCCACCTCCCCCGTCTGCGACGCGCCCGCGTTCGCCGCCCGTTTCGGCGCGGCTCTCGCGGATCTCCATGCAACGCGCACCAGGCGCTGATCCCGCGCCGGGAGATCGCCAACAATCGCTCATGTCCATCACCTGGCTGGCGTCCTATCCAAAGAGCGGGAACACCTGGCTCCGCTTCCTGCTCGCGAACATCATCGAGGGCGGGATGCCCCCCACCAGTCTCGCGGTCTCGAAGCTGATCCACGACATCCACCAGCCCGCCGTCCCGTTCGAGCCCAAAGACCCGGACAACCCGTTCATCAAGACGCACTTTGCGCGCACGGATCGCCACCCGCGGATCGGCGAGACCGCCCGCGCGGTCCACATCGTGCGCCATCCCCGCGATGTCCTGCTCAGCGCGCTCAACTACCGTCGGATGGAGGGCGTGATCGAGAACCTCACCGACGCCCAGTACGCCGAGACCTTCATCAGCCACGCGGGCGACCCGCTCTGGACCAAGCTCGGGTACGGCTCGTGGATCGAGCACGCCGCGACCTGGTCCACCACCGCGGCCTTCCCGGTGCTGACGATCCGCTACGAGGACTTCAAGTCCGACGCGGACGCGACGCTGCGCACCGTCCTGGATTTCGTCGGCCTCGACGCGAGCGACGACGACATCGCGCGCGCCGTCAAGCAGTCCGCCTTCGACCAGCTCCGCGCGCTCGAGATCCGCGAGCGCGGCAAGAAGACCATCTTCCCGGGCACCGCGCGAGACACCCGCGCCAAGAGGTTCTTCTTCAACAAGGGCGCGAGCGGGCAATCGCTCGACGACCTCAAGCCCGGGCTGGACGCCGCACTTGAGCAGCGATTCGGACCCGCGCTCGCAAAATTGGGCTATTGAAACCGGCCCGGAAGACCTAAAATACGAAAGACGGGGGCGGAAAGGAGCGTGCCATGCACGGCTTCTCTGGTCCGCTGGTTCTCGGTGCCGCGATCGGGTTTACCCTCGCGGTCACGCTCACCCCCGCGCCGGTGCCGCCGCCCGCGGAGCCCGCGCCGGTCCCCACCGTGATCGAGCGCGACAGCCCGGTCCGCCTGGGTGTCTACGACAGCCGGGGGGTCGCGATCGCGTGGGTCCGCTCCGAGTTCAACGACCTGGGTGAGAAAATGGACGCGCACCGCGCCGCGAAGGCGGAGGGCGACGAGCAGAAGGCCCGGACGCTCGAACGCTGGGGCGAGATGAAGCAGCGCGAGTTGCACTTCCAGGGGTTCGGCGTGTACCCCGTCGACGCCTATCTCGAGCCGATCCGCGCATCGCTGCCCGCGCTGCTCAGCGAGCGCGAGCTTGACGCGATCGTGTGGAGACTCGAGGCGCGCACGACGCGGGTCGCGACCGTCGATGTCACCGTTGACCTCATGGTGCTGCTGGGGATGGACCGGGAAGAGGCGGCGCGGATGCGCGACGGGCTCCGCCGTGCCGAGCCCCTCGACTTCGCGGCGCTCTACGAACTCGACCCGCGCGAGTGACCGGACGCGGCCCGCCGGACCATCTCGGTGTACGCGTCCTCGAGCCTCGGAACGAACGACGAGAAATCGCACAGCCTCGTGCGCACACGCTCCCGGAGTTCCTTCCGCAGCGCCGCCCGGCGAGCGGCATCGCCCGCGAGACCGACAGCCGCGCGCACATACCCGTCCGTGTCCGCGCCGATGAGATCATCGAGCCCGAGGTTGGTCAGCAGGCTCACCCCAACCCGCGACACATGCGAATCACCCGCGATCGTGACGACCGGCACGCCCATCCACGCCGCCTCCAGCGTCGTCGTCGTCCCGTTGTAGGGGAAGGTGTCCAGCGCGATGTCGACCCGCCCGTACAGGCCCATGTGCTCCGCCGCGGTGGGCGTCTCGCCCATCGTCTCCAGACGATCCGGATCGCCGCCGAGTTTTTCGAAGCGGGCGCGGAAGCGGTCCGCCAGCCAGGGGTCCTTGAGCCCCGCGTTCTTGACGAGCAATTGAGCGCCCGGCACCGCGCGCACGATCTCGGCCCATGCTTTCAACGCGTCATCGGTGATCTTCGCGAAGGTGTTGAAACTCGCGAAGGTGATCGGGGCGTCGGGCGCGCGCGCGCTCACCTCCGGCGCGTGCGGCGGGGGCGTGTAGCACAGGAAGCACGGGTCGAGACGGACGAGTTCCTCCGTCGCCAGCGCGTCCGCGTCGGGCGCGGGGTCGGTGTACGCGTCGACGATCCGGTAGTCGATCGCGCCGAGGCCGGTCGTCGCGGCGTAACCCATGTAGGTCGCCTGCACCGGCGCGGGCCGGCGCGCGAGCACCCCGAGGCGGTTCAGCCCGGTGTGCCCCGTCAGGTCGACCGCGAGGTCGATCCGATCGGCACGGATCCGCTGGTCCACCGCCCGATCGGGCATGCCCTGGATCTCGGTGAAGCCCGACGCGTGCGCGCGGACGCGATCGGTCAGCCCGTCGCGCGTGAGCTGGTGCGAGTAGCAGTGGACCTCGACGCGCGCAGGATCGTGGTGCTCGACGATGCCCTCGATGAAGTGCCCCGCCGAGCGGTTGCGGAAATCCTGTGAGAGATACGCGACGCGGAGCGGGCGCTCGCCCCGCAGCGCGTCGTCGAGATGCGCGGGCGCGGGCGACGGCGGCGCCGCACGCGCCATCAGCGCGCCGTACCGAGCGTGCGCCCCGAAGATCTCCTCGCGCGAAAACTGCGGGCAGTACAGCATCAGCAGCAGCGGATCGCGCTGTAGATCGGGGTCCTCGGCGCGTTCGGATGCCGTGGCGCGCAGGATCGCCGACGCTCCCGCGTGATCGCCCGCGAAGATGCGGGCCGCGGCCGCGTACCCCGCGGTGCGCGCATCCGTGGGCGCCTGCCCGTGGGCCCAGTCGCCCAGTTCCAGCGCGCACGCGTGGCGCGCGTGGGTGAGCATCGCGGAGCTGACCTTGCCCGCGTGGGTCGCGGCGCCGGGGCCGAGCGTGGGCAACACGCGCGCGACGCGCTCCGCGTCGTCGCAGCGTCCGAGCCTCAGGAGCGAATCCGCGAGGCTCGCGCGCACGACCGGGTCCGAGGGGGCGATCCCCGCGAGCCGCTCGAGCAGCACCACCGCGCGCTGGTGGTCGCCCGACAGCGCGTACACCATCGCGCCCATGCCCAGCGTCTCGCGGTCGCGGGGCGAGCGCTTGAGCGCGCGCTCGAGGATCGCCCGCGCCTCCGCGGCACGGCCCTGCGCGAGCAGCGCCCGCGCCCGGGCGCCCGCGGACGGGCGGCGCTCGTCCCGCGCGGGGCGGTTCGGCCTGGGCTGGTTTCCGGGGGAACGCGCCATGCGCCCGGAGGATAGCGGGCGCGCACGAAAAAGGGGCGGCCCGCGCGGGCCGCCCCTTGGGCTGAATCAGGATGGGATCACGCGATCACTCGTTGTCCTGCGCGGGCTGACCGAACAGGAAGCTGGGGATCGACAGGCCCGAGAGGTCGGGCTGGTTGGCGATGTACTGCGCGTCGAGCGCCTGCCCGATGCGGGTGGAGACATCCTGCAGGTGGGCGAGGCTGTAGGGATCGACGCGCTTGCCGCTCTCGATCAGGGAGTCCGCCTTGCCCTTGAGCTCGCGGAGATGCATCGCCGCGAGGGTGGCGATGGGCTTGCTCGCCGCGTCGTAGGTCTCGCTGGTGAGCGCGAGATCGATGAGGCGCTCGAGGTGCTCGCGCTGCAGGTTGCGGCGCATCGAGCTGATCATGGGCTTGCGGGCGGTGTAGCGGCCCGTCGCGCCCTCGTCGAGCTCACCCCACGCGGACTCGGTGACCTGGCCCATCAGCTCGGCGAGCGTCAGCGCGTCCTGGTCCTCGGGGACGATGAACTCGTTGTCGTAGACCCGGCGCAGGGTCTGCGGGTTCATGATCATCGTCATCGCGGACGACTGGATGCCCAGCACGCGGTCGTGGACATTGAAGGTCGGGTCGTCGTAGAGGTTCCCGCTGTCCCACCACTTGTCCACGGTCATGTACTCGAGCAGCTCGGGCGAGAGCCCGAACGCCTCGTCGTAGAAGGTGTTGTCGATGACGAAGTCGAGCGCCTCGCGCTGCTTGGCGGCATCGACCACCTCGATCGGGGCGCGCCCGTGCGGGTCGCCCTTCTTCTCGCGGTAGACATGCGCGCCGCCGACCCAGTTCGCCATCATCGACACCGCCTTGACATGCTCGGAGAGCGCGATGCCGTAGCCCTGGCGGACCCGGCTCCACGACTCGCCGTCCTCGACGAACCCGTCGAGGAGGCGGCCCCGGATCTGCCCGACGAGCTCCATCTGGTTGCGGGCGTAGTCGATGGGGTACTTCGACAGGTCGTAGCGCCGCGCCAGCGGGTCGGGGCCCCAGGTGTCCTCGTCGGTCGCGTAGTCGAGGCCGGGCTCGCCCGCGCGCTCGAGGACCTTTTTGGGATCACCCGTGGTGTACCCGTACTCGATGACCCAGTAGTCGTAGGGCCCGATGTGGATCGAGGAGAAATCGCCCTGCGTGCTGCCGGTCGAGCCGTCCTCGGTGGGCATGAAGATGTTGATGCCGTTGTAGTCCATCACCGAGGCGCTCCAGGGGGTCTCGCCCTTGAACTCTTCGGTGTTGATCTCCGCGAGCTCGTAGGCGCTCGAGCCCTTGAAGTTGTGGCGCAGGCCCAGGGTGTGCCCGACCTCGTGCGCGACGAGCTCCGCGAGCATCGGGCCCACGAATTCCGCGGGGACCCCGTCGATCAGATCGCCGGGCTCGACCTGGGGCTTGTCGCCCTCGTCCTCGGCGCCCTCGTCCCCGTCGGTGTCCTCGGGCTCGTCGCCCGCCTCGGCGGTCGTCTCCGCCTCCGCGAGCACGCCCTTGAACTGATCGGGGACCATCGCCATCAGCTCGGGGTTCTTCTCGAGCTCGGCCTTGATCTTCTCGAGCATGTCCTCCGGGATCTCGGGCGACTGCCCGTCGGTGTCCGCGAAGACGAGCGGCGCCACGGCGCCGAGCAGCTCGAGATGGGCACGCGCCGTCGCGAGCTGCGCCGCCTTGCCCCGCGCCGCATCGCAGCGGCCGTTGACCTGGCTGATGCGCCCCGCGAGACCGTCGTACTCGTCGTCGCCCATCATCTGGGGGTCGACCGCGGCCGCCGCGTGCCCGCCGAAGCGGGTGACGCCCCGGCGCTGGATCCTCGCGATCACCTCGGGGCGCTCGCTCGCGTCCGCGAGGCGGACCCGCGGGTCCCACTTGGGGTTCTTGGCGAGCCACGCCATGGTCTCGGGCCCGAAGCCCTCCATCGCCTGCTCGCCCAGGATGTCGTTCCACCGGTAGGTGAACACGCGGATCCAGCCGTCGGTGAGGACGACATCCGCGTCGAGGATCTCGCCGGTCATCGGGTTGACCCGGCTGGGCCCGATCGCGGTGGAGATGTTGTTGTTCAGCCAGCGGATGAAGTTGTAGCGGACATCCTCGGGGTCCTTGTCCATGTGGGCCCCGGTGGTCTTGTCCTGATAGCGGACCTCGATCGCGCCGTCGATGCCGATCTTGCGGAACGCCTCGTTCCAGTACTCGACGCCGTCGCGCACATAGCGGCGGTACCGGACCGGCACGGTGTGCTCGACATAGTAAACGATGGGTTCCTTGGGGGGGCTCATCTTCAGGCTCGGGTCCGCCTTCTCGATGTGCCAGCGGTTGATGTAGCGGGTGTTGACCTCGTTGCGGTCATACTTGCCCAGGTCCTCGAACGCGGTCACGAAGTAGCCCAGGCGCTCGTCCGCCTCGCGGGGGCGGAAGCCCGGCGTGCCCTTGATGTTGCTGATCGAGTAGTGGAAGGTCTTCATCTTGCCCGACGCGTCGGGGACGGTGTAGGCGAGCTCGACATTCTCCGGGAAGCTCTTCGCCTTCGCGATCTCCTTGAGGTTGGCGCGCAGGCCGCGGGCCGAACCGCCGAAGAAGCGGGTCGCGTTGTTGACCAGCAGGTTGTCCATGTCGATGACGGGCTGCCCGTTGGGGCCCTTGCCCAGGATCGGGACATCGAGGATCACGCGGTCGGTGAAGATGCGCTCGACGGAGTCCTTGCTGGACTGCTCGCCGTTCGAGCGGACGCCCATCTCGGGCATGACCAGCGCGAGGCGGTCGTCGCCGTACTGCTTCCAGTAGACATACATGTCGCCCGCCTGGAGGCCCGCGAAGATCTCGCCGCCCGAGACGGTCATCGCGAAGAAGTGCTTCTGTCGCGCGAACCCGCGGGGGAGCTCCGCGAGCATCTGGTTGGTCTCCTTGTTGACCCAGATGTCGTAGAAGCCCTGCCCGTTGGTGGTGCTGACGACGCGCTCGAAGCCCTTGCTGATCTTGTCCCAGTCGCTGCCGTTGGCGCGGTCGTTGCCGCCCCCGCCCCCGCCCGCCATCGCGCGCTGGATGGCGCCGAAGTCGATGTTCTCGCTGCCCGAGGGGCCCTCGTGGATCGGGTCCGCCGGGGTGTGGCTCGACCCCTCCGTGAGACGCGCCTGGGGCGCCGCGGCGCCCGCGAGCGCGACCGTCGTGCCGGCGATCGCGACCAGCGCCGCACGCGCCCAGGGCATTCGCTTCGAATCTGTCATGGTGAAGACTCCCTTATTGAAAGAACCGTTCTGTGCGTGTGCCCCGCGCCACGGCGCGACGCCCGCGTGTCTGCGTCACGACGGCGGCGAACCGCCGACGCGAATACCGAATGCGGGCCCGGGCCACACGCCCTCCCCGCCGCCTGTGCCGTCCATCCCCTGTGCGGCTGGCGCCCCGAGCGGCGCGCCGACGCACACAGACGGCGTTGTGGCGACCACCTGTCGCCTTTTCGGACGAACCGCCGCATTCGGATGCGGCGAATCCCCCGAGCACCCCGCGGCTCCGACGCCGAACCCGCGCGGCCGCAACCGCCCCGCCCCCTCCCGAGGGCCTTTCCGGGCTGCCGAGCCGCGACGCGTGCGTTCTTCGTGCGGTGCACGGGTGCCCACGGACCGAGAACCCCCCGTCCGTGTGCTCCACTACTACACCGACTTCCGTCGCAGGATGCAACCCACAAAACGCCGTTGGGCCCGAGAATGTTCCCTCGCGCTCGTGCGCATCATCCCGCCCTCCGGGGGGTTATCGGTCACCAACCACGCAGACGCGAGATCGCGACCCGGTCCGGCGGGCCCCGATCAGCCCGCCCGGACCATCCACCAGAGCACGATCATCATGAGCCCGAAGACGAGGGCGGCGGCCTTGAAGGGCCGATCCGCGACCGCGAGCTCCGTCGGGTCGTCGTAGCGCCCCGCCTCGAGAAGCAGCATCGCGCGGAGCAGGGCGTAGACCGCGGGGATGAGGGTGAGCCAGAGCAGGTTGAAGCCGTGCGCCGCGCCCGCGGGCCAGGCGAAGTCCGCCTCCCGGGTGGTGACATAGCCCGCGTAGGTCAGGAGCGTCCCGACGCCCGTGACGACGACCGCCATCCGAAGCAGCTCATCGGAGTACTGGCTCTGCACCCCCCGGATGGAGGCGACATCGCCCGTCACGGTGCGCCGCTCGCCCAGGCGTTTCCCGAACGCGAGGGTCATGCTCAGGAAGAGCACGACATTGAGCAGCCAGGTCGAGGGGGCGATCGAGATCGCGGCGCAGCCCCCCAGCACCCGGAGGACGAACCCCATCGAGAGACTGAGCACATCCGCGATGACCATGTGCTTCAGACGCGCGGAATACGCGAGCACATTGACGACATACGCGACGAGGAACGCGCCCGTCGCCCACCGCGTCGCCGAGGGGAGCAGCGCGACGAGCAGGGCCGCGCCCGCGAACAGGCCCATCGCGTACCACCGCGCGAGCGATTCGGGGACCAGGCCCGAGGCGATCGGACGCTTCTTTTTGCGGGGGTGGTTGCGGTCCTCCTCGACATCCGCGAGATCGTTGAAGACATAGCACCCGCTCGACGCGAGCGCGAAGGCGACGCACGCCATCAGCACATCCGCGACGAAGACCCAGATGTCCTCGGGCGTGTTGTCTGTGAGCCAGTAGAAGGGCCCGATCGCGACGAAGACGCTCTTGGACCACTGCGTGGGGCGCGCCAGTTTCAGCAGGCCCCGCGCGAGGCCCGGGCTCGCGGACGCGTCGGGCGCGCTCATGCCGCACCGTCCGGGTGGTTCCCCCCGGGCGTCAGCACCGCGAGGTAATGCAGCGACCCGCCGAAGATCTGCTCGAAGACGATCGGGTAGACCCGCATCCCGTCGCGCACCTCGACCGGATCCATGCCCAGCCGCTCGCGGAACGCGACCCACTCGCTCGGGGTGTTGTACCGGTAGAGGCAGGGCACGCCGTACGGCGCGTTCGCCGCCCAGTCCAGGAAACTGATCCGCTGCTGGGCGAGCACGCCCTTGACCTGGTGGTCCTTGACGATCAGGTGGCGCCCCGCGACGCGCGCACACTCGTCGGCGAGGTGATCGGGGTTGGGCTCGTGGTGGAGAACATCCGCGACGATCACCACATCGATCTCGTTGTCCCCGAACGGCATCCGCTCGCCGTCGTAGGGGATCACCTCGACCGGCTCCCCGCCGCGGGGGTACCGCTCCAGCCCCCGGACGCGGACCCCCTCGGGGGTGCGCGGGTCGGTCGCGATCGCGTGGGCGAGGGTCCCGTTGCCGCACCCGACATCGACGACCTGATCACCGGCCCTGATGTGGGGGATGATCGCGTCGAGCAGCACGCGCAGCCGATGGTTGTAGATCGGCCTGTGGAGCAGGGCCATCGGGGCCGAGATGACAGATGAGAGCGGCATAACGGTTCCGGGACGCGGAAGTGTACCGATCAACCATCGGGCGACGGGGCCCGATCGTTGAACCCGATCACGGTCGGCGTACACCTCAGGCAGCGCGAGGGTTCGGACAGTGCACGATCGGCAGGATCCCACCTCCAACACCGAGAAAGCGAGCTGGTGGCCCACGCTCATCGTCGTCGGGCTGTTCCTGCTCATCGCGGCCCCCATGATCGCGCTCCAGCACGACCGGGGGCGGGGGCGGTTCGACCAGCTCAATTACCACGAGCCCGCGGTGCTCCGGTTCGCCGAACAGTGGCCGACCCCGGATGTCAGTGATTACCTCTCCGCGACGACCCCCGCCTACCACCTTGTTCTGGCGGTTGTCGCGCGGTTCGTCTCCCCCTCCCCCGTCGCGTTGCAGGCGACGGGGGCCCTGTTCACGGTGGGCCTGCTCGTTGTGTTCACGCGCTGGCTGAGCCTCACCCTGACCCGGGGGAGGCAGGGCGTGGTCACCGCGACCCTGCTGGGGCTCAGCCTGATCGCCTCGCTCTATGTGTTCAGCGCGGGGGTGTACATCCTCCCGGATAACGCCGCGTGGCTGGGGGTGCTGGGCATCCTGCTGCTCGCGCTCCGACCCCGTGCCGACCTGGGGCTCTACCTGGGCGGGGGCGCGATCCTGCTCGCGCTGGTGCTGACGAGGCAGAGCCATCTCTGGGCGTTGGGCGTGCTGTTCGCCTCGGCGTGGCTCGGCAGCGCCTTCGAGCCCAAGTCCAGCGGATTCCATGAGATCGGAGCGCTGCTGACCCGCCCCGCGCTGCGATTGAGCCGCCTCGCGGTCATGATTCTGTGTGCCCTGCCCGCGCTGGGTGCCCTGCTCTGGTTCGCCCGCCTCTGGGGGGGGCTGACGGTCCCGATCTACCACGATTACATGAAGGGACCCAACCCCGCGACCCCCGCGATCATCCTCGCCCAGATGGGCGTGATCGGGGCGTTCCATGTCGGGTTCTGGTGGCGCGGGGGGGTCACGATGCTCCGCGAGCGGCGGGGCGTGCTCGCGCTCGCCCTGATCGGGGGTCTCGCGGTGCTGGTCGGGCCCGCGACGACCTACGACCGGGCCGCGGGGCGGTACAGCGGGCTGTGGAACCTCCTAGACAAAGCCCCCGATCTGGCGGGGCACACCAATCTCGGGGTGCTCGTGCTCGGGGTCGCGGGCGTGGTCGCGATCACGGGATGGCTCGCGGGCCTGGACGCGCGTCGGCGCTGGATCCTGCTGGGGGCGCTGGTCGCGTTCGCCGCGGCGGTGAGCGTGCCCAAGAACGCGTGGACCCGGTACCACGAGCCCATGCTCCTGATGTGGGGGGCGCTGGCATCGGCCTCGGCGGTCGCCCGCGTCCGGGCCTCGGACCGGGAGCGGTTCGTGCGCACGCTGGGGCTCATCGGGCTGGTGGTGTTTCTTTCCGGGATCACGGTCATCAAGCTCAGCACAGAGGAGCGGATCGTGGTGCCCAAGCAGAGCCAGCCTTCGATCGAGACGCCCCTGCGGTCGTTGTGGCCCGACGCGTGGAAGGCACGCTGGGCGGACGACACGGCGGGCCCCGGCGCGGGAAATGACGCCGGTGACTGATCTTGGTGGGGATGGGCGCGAACATCCGATCGGGTGGTGCGTAGGCTGTGGGCCCGGCGGGTGCGTCGGTCCGGACGCCCCGCGGACGGGGGCGGGTCTCGGCGTGGGACGACGCCGGGGGATGTGGGTGAAGCGGGATGTGGGCCTCAACCCGGCGATCCGGGGAGCCGACACCCTGACAGAGCGGCGAGCGTTCCGCGCGTGCGGACCGGTCGCGGCGCCGGCCGGCGATCTCCCGAACGGGGGGAGGACCGGCAAGACCGGGCGCACAGGGGCGTCCGTGCGGGAGTGCGTGCGATGTCGGAAGCCAAGCGGGCGTTGATCACGGGCATCACGGGTCAGGACGGTTCGTACCTGGCGGAGTTCCTGATCGGCAAGGGGTACGAGGTCCACGGGATCATCCGTCGCGCCTCGTCGTTCAACACGGGGCGGATCGACCACATCTACCTCGACCCGCACATCAAGGGCGGGAGCCTGAAGCTGCACTACGGGGACCTGACGGACACCAATGTGCTCAGCAAGCTGCTCGAGGAGATCCGCCCTCACGAGATCTACAACCTGGGCGCGCAGAGCCATGTGCGGGTGTCGTTCGACATGCCGATCTACACCGCCGAGACGGTCGCGATGGGCGCGCTGAAGCTGCTGGAGGCGGCGCGGGACTTCTCGCAGCGCTCGGGCATCGATGTGCGGTACTACCAGGCGTCGAGCTCGGAGCAGTACGGCAAGGTGGTCGAGACCCCCCAGACGGAGACGACGCCCTTCTACCCCCGCAGCCCCTACGCGTGCGCGAAGGTGATGGCGCACTGGGCGACGGTGAACTACCGCGAGTCGTACGGGATGCACGCGTCGTGCGGGATCCTGTTCAACCACGAGAGCCCCCGGCGGGGGGAGACCTTCGTGACCCGCAAGATCACGCGGGCGGTCGGGCGCATCAAGATGGGCCTGCAGAAGAAGGTGTTCCTGGGCAACCTGGACAGCAAGCGGGACTGGGGCTTCGCGGGCGACTATGTGAAGATGATGTGGATGATGCTCCAGCAGGACACCGCGGACGACTATGTCATCGCGACGGGGCGCACGATCACGGTGCGCGAGTTCGCGGACATGGCCTTCAAGCACGCGGGCCTGAACTTCGAGGACCATGTCGAGTTCGACCCGCGCTACCTGCGCCCCGCGGAGGTGGACCTGCTGCTGGGCGACCCCGCGAAGGCGAAGGAAAAACTGGGCTGGGAGCCCGAGACGAGCGTCGAGGAGCTCGCGGCGATGATGGTCGACGCGGATGTCGAGCTCGCGGCGCGCGAGAAGACGCTCAAGGACGCGGGGCACGCGATGCCCGAGTTCGTGGGGCACGATCAATAACGACCGGCGCCCCGCGACGGGGCGCGGGCGGGGCTTTCTGAGAGCGGCGGCTGGAGCGGTGGCATGAGCGCGTTGATCCTGGTGGCGTCTGTGCTCGGGCTCGCGTTCGGGGTGATCTACACCCTGTTCCGCCCCCAGTGGGCGATCCTGTTCGTCCTGATCCTCTACCCGCTCGAGCAGCTGCTCACGACCGCGTCGCCCTTCTTCGCGACCAACACCAAGTTCCTCAACCTGCTGGTGGGCGGGCTCGCGGTGCTGGGCGCGGGGTCCGCGCTGTTCGCGGGGCGACGCCCGTTCCGGGGCTACTTCAACGGCGTCTGGTTCGCGACGATCGCGCTGTTCCTTTGGGCGATGATCGGGATCGCGTTCGCGCCCGACACGACCCCCGGCACGGAGGCGCTCATCAAGGGCCTGCCCTACCTGGGCCTGCTGCTCATCTTCCCGGGGCTCCTGCTCAACGACCTGATCGGGTTCCGACGCCTCGTCGTCCCCGTCATGTTCATCGGGACGATCATCATCCTGCTCATCCTCGCGAGCCCCAAGACGACGATGTTCGGCGGGCGCCTCGGCATCGAGAACACCACCGGCGGACGGGACAGCGCCGAGATCCTCAACCCCCTCGCGACCGCGAGCCTGGGCGGGACCATCGTCATCTTCGGGATGCTCTACAAGCCCGAGCGGATGGTGCTGTTCGTGAACCTGATCCGCGCGGCCGCGATCACCGTCGGGCTCACTATCGCCCTGCTCTCGGGCTCGCGGGGGCAGCTCATCGGGGCGATCTTCTGCGGCGTGGTGATGTTCCCCTTCGCACGGCAGATCAAGAACACCGTCCAGTTCCTCACCGTGTCGGGCTCGGTGGGCGTGGTGATCGTGTTCGTGATGCTGGTGCTGACCTTCGCGACGACGCGGGACGCGGCGACCCGGTTCAGCTCCGAAGCGCTGACGGAGGGCGCGGGCGTGCGGGGGCAGCTCATCACGACCATGCTGGGGCACTGGCTGGGCAACCCCGTCGCGATCGTGCAGGGGCTGGGCACCTCCGCGTTCCAGTACTACTGGCAGCTCGACGACACGCCCTATGTGCACAACATGCCGGTGCAGGTCATCACCGAGCAGGGGCTCATCGGGCTCTTCCTGCTCTCGGTCATCCTCTACCTGACCGCCCGCGCGGGCATCCAGCTCCTGCGGATGTACAAGGACTATCCCACCGAGCTCTCCGCGGCGGCGATCCTGGTGGGCTTCTGCCTCTACCAGTTCCTGATCTCGCTCAAGCAGGGCAACTACTTCACGATCGCGGCGCCGTTCTGGTCGTTCCTGCTGCTCGCGAAGGTGCACGCGCGGGCGATCAAGGACGCGCGGGAATACGAGGCGCTCGAGGAATACGCCGAGTCGTATGATCATCCCGCCGACGACGCGGTGTACGCGCAGCCGGCCTGACGGCGCCCACACCGACCCAGCGATCCCCCACCGATGCCAGACGCGACGCACCCAGACCCGGGGCACTCAGACGCGGGAGAGCCCGGCCCCGCGGGCGGCGGACCCGAGGGCGTCTCCGTCGCGGCGACGCCCAGCGACGCGACGCCGGGCCAGACGCTCGACCCGGACAGCCCGCCCCCGGAAGCGGGCACCGTGCCGACCGCGCCCGCGCCGCGAGGCGAGGGCCTGTCGGACAAGGCCGCGAAGGGCTTCGCGTTCATGGCGGCGCAGACGATCCTCGTCCGGGGGGTGCGGTTCGCGGGGATGTTCGTGCTCACCTGGCTGGTGATGCCCGCGGACTTCGCGCTGTTCGGGTATGTGCTGACGGTCTCGCAGTTTGTCAGCGTCCTGCGGAACGCGGGGGTGCGCGACATCATCATCAGGCGGCAGCACCGTGCGCGGAAGTGGGTGAACCCCGGGGTCTGGCTCACCGGCATCGTGGGCTACCTCCTGACGGCGCTGATGATCGTCTGTTCCCCGCTGATCGCGGAGTTCTATGGGCACTGGCAGATGGTCGACCTCGTCATCGTGATGGCGGGCACGACCATGTTCCAGTCGCTCAGCCAGGCACCGGTGGGCCTGCTGCAGGGGGGGATGCGATTCCGTCTGCTCGCGACGGTCGAATCGCTCTACAACTGCGGGCTGATGATCCTCACCGTGCTGTTCGCGTGGATGGGGCTCGGCGCGATGAGCTTCGTGCTCCCGTTCCTCGTCTGCTCCGCGGCGCGGACGGGGGTGCTCTGGGCGTACGCACGCCCGCGCGTCCGGCTCAACCCGCAGTTCCGGCGCTGGAAGTACCTGATCGGGGATTCGATCCGCCTGATGAGCGCCGATGTCGCGCGCACCGTCACCCTCCAGGGCGACATCATCATCCTCGGACGCGTCTTCCCCGGGCTCGGGTCGGTCGGGCACTATGTCTACGGCAACAGCATCTCGCGGCAGTCGATGATGCTGTTCAGCCGGAACCTGGACCTCGTGCTGTTCCCGACGCTGTCGAAGATCCAGCGCGAGACGGGGCGGCAGAACGCCGCGTTCGTGCGCGCGCTGCGGATGCTCGCGGTGGTGGGTGTCCCGCTGTGCTTCCTGCAGGCGGCGGTGAGCGACCCGCTGATCCACACGCTCGTCCCGGAGCGGTTCTACGGGACGATCCCGTTCATCGTGGTGCTGAGCGTGGGGATGGCGGGTCGCCTGATGATCTCACCCGCGGAGAGCATGCTGCGCGGGCAGGGCCGCTTCGGGATGTTCAGCCTGCTGAACTGGATCTTCGCGGTGCTCTACACCGCGGGCGCGATCATCGGCGCCCTCGCGTGGGGCGACCCGATGGGCGTCGCGATCGCGATCGGGGTGATCACGGGGTTCGGCGGGGTGCTGTATGTGCTGATCGCGCTGAGCCGGAGCGAGACGCCCGTGCGTTCGACGATCCGCGTGTTCGCGGTCCCGGTGCTCGCGGCGGGGGGCGCGTGCGGGCTGGGGTGGTGGGCGTCGACGCTGCTCCCGCGCGAGGGCGTCGTGAACGGCGTGCTGGGCGCGCTGATCGTCGTCGCGATCACCGGCGTGCTCTATCTCCCCGCGGTCTGGATCCTCGAACGCGATGTCTGCAACGAGTTCCTCCAGCGGATCCGCGCCGTCGTCGGGAACCGCCTCGGCTCGCGGATCCCGGGGCTCAGGGGCGCGTGAAACCCAGGTCGTAGACGAGGCCCATGTGCCGGCATCCGTCGCAACGGAGCCGCGACGCGTGCGTCGCGCGCACCCGATCACCCAGACGGCCCGCATCGATGGGGAACAGCGGGATCCCCCCCGGGAACGGTCCCGCGGCGGGGAAGGTCCCGCGCGGTCCCCAGCCCGCGTCGGCGCGCGCGTCGCGCGTGCCGCTCGCGAAGCGCTCCACCGACCACGCGTACGCGGGGGTGTTGAAATCGCCCACGACGAGGTCGGGCGCGCGGATCGGGTCGCGCGCGTCGAGCTCGCTCGCGACCCAGCGGCCCACCGCGTCGATCGTCAGCACCCGGGTGACACCGTCGACCTTCGCACGCATCTGCTCGAACATCGCGCGGCGGGACGCGCCGAGCGTGCTGGGCATGTCGACCGCCCACACGACCAGCGGGCCCCCGGGCGTGTCGATCTCGAGCAGGACGACGGTGCCCCCGCCGCGGGTGTCGCCCTCGATCCAGCTTTCCTGCTCACCCAGGAAAGCCGCGGCTCGGCGGCGGATCGGGTGCTCGGAATAAACATGGAAGAACCCGACGCGCGCCATGTGGGCCTCCCCCGGGGGCGCCTCACCCGGGGTGCGCCCGATGGTGCGTTCCATGAGCGACTGGTGCGTGACCCCGTAGATCCGCTCGAAGGAGATCGGCTGGGGGTGCACATTGCTCATGATGACGATGTCGGTCCCCGCGTTGAAGAGCGGATCGAGCGAGGCGTCGCCGCCCCGATGGCTGATGTTCATGAACGCGACGCGGACCGGACCCCGCGCGGGGCCCGGGAGCACCGCGCGGTGCACGCGCCATTCCGCCGCGAGCATCCAACCAAGGGCCAGCACAGCCGCGACCACCGGGAGCACGCGGGGACGCCCCCAGCGCAGCAGCGCCGCGACGAGAAGCAGCAGCAGGACCGCGATGACAACGGGCTCCGTGGGCATCCAACCCAGGTACTGGGTCCAGAGGAACCGGTCGCTGACGACGCGGCCCAGCAGCCAGGCGAGGAGGATCAGCAGAAGTCCGCCCTCGCACACGCACGCGAGCAGGTTTAACGCGCGGCGCGCCGGACCGCGTCGCGGGGGCCGCTCGGGAGTTGTCTGCTCAGCCTTGGTCATGTCTTGTCGCGGGGTGTCCGAAGAACAGGATCGGGCGTCAAGCCCGCTGTCGGGCGCGGGTTCTCGGGCCCTCCTGCGATGACGCGGGCGGGTGGGATCACCCCGCCGTGTGCCGTATGATCGCCCCCTCTCCCTTCGGCACAGTCGCCGCTGCGGGATGAGCGGGTTTCGCGGGAGCGTGCGATGAGCTTCGATTGGTCTGGCAAGCGGGTGGTCGTCACGGGCGGCGCGGGGTTCCTGGGTTCGTTCGTGCAGGAGGGCCTCAAGGCCCGCGGCGTGCCCGAGTCGCACATCTTCGTCCCCCGGCGCAAGGATTTCGACCTGACCACCGAGGAGGCCTGCACGCGTCTCTACAAGGAGGCCTTCCCGGGCAACAAGGTCGATGTCATGATCCACCTCGCCGCGGAAGTGGGCGGCATCGGCGCCAACCGCGAGAACCCCGGACGCTACTTCTACGCGAACATGGCGATGGCGCTGCACCTCATCGAGCAGGCCCGCCTCGACGGGTTCGCCGACCGCGGCGCCGTCTTCGTCCAGACCGGGACCATCTGCGCCTACCCGAATCTCACCCCCGTCCCGTTCAAAGAGGAGAACCTCTGGAACGGGTACCCCGAGGTGACCAACGCGCCGTACGGCGTCGCGAAGAAGGCCGCCTGGCAGATGCTCGACGCCTACCAGCAGCAGTACGGCCTGCACGGGGTCTACGCGTTGCCGGTCAACCTCTACGGCCCGCGGGACAACTTCAACCTGCACTCGAGCCATGTGATCCCGGCGCTGATCCGCAAGTGCGTCGAAGCGCAGGAGCGGGGCGACGAGTTTCTCGAGGTGTGGGGCACCGGCAGCGCGAGCCGGGAGTTCCTGTATGTCGAGGACGCGGCGGACGGCATCCTCACCGCCGCGGAAAAGATGGAAGACCCGACCCCGATCAACCTGGGCACGAACATGGAGATCAAGATCCGCGATCTCGTGCACCTGATCGCGCGGCTCACGGGCTTCGCCGACGAGGACACCATCGAGGACAAGATCCGGTGGGATTCGACCAAGCCCGACGGCCAGCCCCGGCGCTGCCTGGATGTGAGCCGGGCGAAGGAGATGATGGGCTGGGAGGCGAAGGTCGGGTTCGAGGAAGGCCTGGAACGCACGATCGCGTGGTTCCGCGCCCACCGGAACGACGCGGACGCACGGATGTGATTCGGCGCCGATAACGCGCCCTCCGCGTCGCGTTCTCCCCCGGCATCCCTCGCAGCTCACCCACCCCGATCGCGGGGCGATCACGAACAGACCGCCGCGTGGCGCTGCCCGTCTCGGGGCCCGATCTCCCTCCGTCTCACCACTGCGAGGGGGGTATCCGTCCATGCAGCGCACCAGCGATCACATCTGGATCTCGTTCGGCTCCGACGACGGGCACCTGCTCCACCCCGCGACGGTCTGGAGCAGCGATGCCGACGGGGCGCTGTGCCGGTTCGACGGGGTCCCCGATCCCTCCGATCTCGTCCCGGGACCGACGGGGGACGGGCAGGCGGTGGTCTACTTCCACGGGCCCGGCGGGTTCTGCCAGCAGCCCGCGACGATCGTGCGCACCGAAACGAACGGCGCGCCGGCGCTGCGTCTCGTGCCCACAGGGGTCGCCGCGACCGCTGAGGAGCGCGTGCTCGAGCGGTTCTCGGTCGAGGCGTTCGGGGTCTCGGTCGTCGTCGGGGAAGACGATGTCTGTCCGCTCATCGATGTCAGCGCGATCGGCATGGGGATCCATTCCGATGCCCGGTACAGGATGGGGCGGGTCCTCCGCGTCGCGTTCGAGTCTCCCGAAGACGCGTCGGTCCACGCGGGGTACTGCCGCGTCCGGAGTCTCAAGGGCGACGGCGCGGGCGGACGGTACGGCCTGCTCGCGCTCGACGGGGCCGAGGGCGGGACCCTGCGCACGGGACTGCGCGACCTCATCGCCTGGGTCCGACGCAGCGAGCTCCGCCGCATGCCCAGGGCGGGTTGAGAGGCCTCGAAGGCCTGCGCGGGGCGCGACCCGACCGCCGCACGCTTCCGTCTGCTGAAGCCCTTGACCCACCCGGCTCTGGAACGCACATCGACAACCCGGAGGCGGCGCAGGGGCATGCACCGTCCGGGGGAGCACACGACATGCAGCGATTCTCCGTTTCTGCGGCCGGTCTCGCGATCGCCTCGATCGCCCTCGCGGGCCCGACGATCTACGACTTCGATGACCTCGCGAACGGTGAGATCGTCGGGGGGCAGTACGCGCCCGATCTGAACATCTCGGGCACGAACTTCAACCGCTCGTTCGACATCATCGCGGCCTTCGACACCCGCCTGACCAACACCGCGGACCCCGACCTCGAGGGCCCGAACTGGGCGATCGGCAACCTGTCGGTCAGCAACACCGATCTGGGCAATGTCCTCATCATCGCGGAGAACAACGCGGGCGCCACAAGCGGATTCCTCAGCTCGCCCGACGACGAGGGACAACGCCCCGGTGGGCAGATCGTCTTCTCGTTCGGGAGCGCGATCGGCTCGTTCGGCTTCGACCTGGTGGACATTGAGCATGTCACGCTCGGGAACACGATCCTGAACTTCTCGCTCCAAGGCGTGAGCGTGGGCTCGGTCGCCCTGTCCGCGTTCACCGATGCGAACTCGTCGCTCTACGACGCCAGCATCGCGTTCGGGGACAACTCCGCCAACCGCTTCAGACCGATCACGAGCGCTTATCTCGGAGGCGTGTTCGATGAGGTCACGCTGACGCTGGGAGGCTCGGGCGCGATCGACAACATCGTCGTGCCGACGCCCGGGGCGCTCGCGACGATCAGCCTCGTGGGGCTCGCCGCGACGGGACGCGCGCGCCGGCGCTGATCCACGCCCCCGCGCTGGGTGGGCTCCGGGTTTTCCTGAACGGATCTGCACCGGGCTTCGTACACTGACCTGTGAATGCGCCGAGGCTCGATCGGCGCACCCGGGAAGGAAGAAACGATGCACGCCCCGTTCGCCCGTGTCGGACTCGCGCTCGCGCTGTCGCTGCTGATCCTGTCTCCGCTCCGCGCGATCGCGGAACCCGAGTTCTTCAGCGACCTGCCCTACGGAAAGGCGAAGATGCAGGCGGAAGCGTCGGGCAAGCTGTTCTTCGTGAAGGCGACCGCGGTCTGGTGCGGCCCGTGCAAGATGATGGACCGCACGACCTTCACCGATCAGCGCGTCATCGACTGGCTGAACGAGAAGGCGGTGTGCGTGTCGGTCGATGTGGACGAGATGCCGGGCCTCGCGGGCGGGCTCCGCATCCGCGCGATGCCGACGACGATCCTCTTCCGGGGCGATGAAGAACTCGCGCGCGTGGTGGGATACCGCGACGCGGACGCCCTCCTGACCTGGCTGGGCGAGGCCGAGCGCGGGGAGATCGTCCCGCTCGCGGACCGCCCCGCGCCGCCCGCGCACGACATCGACGCGAGGCTCGACCGCGCGAACGAGCTGCTCCGCGACGGGCAGCACGACGCCGCGACCGAGGCCTACGCCTGGCTCTGGGACAACATGCTCGACCACGACCCGAATTTCACGGGCGTCCGCAGCTCGTTCATGGCCTCCAGCATGAACCAGCTGGCGCGCGCCCACCCCCCGGCGCGCGAGGCCTTCACGGACCTGCGCGACGAGGCGGAGGACCGCCTCCGCGACGCGGAGAAGAAATCGTGGGACGACCTCCGCGACTGGCTCGTTCTCAACGAACGCGTGCTGGGCGACCGCGAGCCCATCCGCCAGTGGATCGAACGCATCAAGCACCGCCCCACCGCGAAGCGCACCTTCTCCTTCGTCGATGACATCATCGAGGACATGCTCATCGAGGAGGAACGCTGGGCGCTGTACGGCTCGCTCATCAATGACCCCTACAAGGACATCCGCATGTTTGGGCTCATGCGCAATGTCGAGCACCTCCAGATCGACGGCATGGACCAGGCGATGCGCGACGAGATCGCGGAATCCCAGCGCCGCTTCTTCCGCGAGGGGGTCGCGAAGACCGCGGCTGCGCTGCTCGCGGCGGGACGCGAGGACGAGGGGCGCCAGGTCTCCCAGCAGGCGGTTGAGACGCTCGACGACCCCGAGACGCGCCGGGTGTTGGTCGAGACGGCCCTGGACGCGGGCGAGCTGCGCGCCTGGCATCTCGATCTGCTCGAGGGCGAGGCGCTCCGCCGCCTGCGCACAAAGGCCGCCGGCATGCTGAGCGGCTGACCACCCCCGACCCGGCACAAAACCCCGGCCCGGGGCGTGCTTCGAGCCGATGAACCCTTCGCGATGACCGACGCCGACCGCCCGCTGCCCTCCCCGCACTCCTTCAGGCACCGCGCCGGGCGCGCGCTGTGGGGTGTCGTCCAGGGCACGCTGTTCCGCTGGAGCCCGCGCCCCCTGTTCGCGTGGCGCCGCGTGCTGCTGTCGCTCTTCGGGGCGAAGCTCGATCCACGAGCCCGCATCTACCCGCGCGCGCGCGTCTGGGCACCGTGGAACCTCGAGATGCACGCCTACGCGACCCTCGCGGACGATGTCGACTGCTACTGCGTCGAACGCACCGTCATCGGGCGGCGCGCGACGGTCAGCCAGTACGCCTATCTCTGCGGCGCGACCCACGACTTCGAGGACCCCGATCGCCCGCTCGTCCCCATGCCCATCACCATCGGGCCCCGCGCCTGGATCGCGGCGGATGTCTTCGTCGGGCCCGGCGTCACCATCGGCGAGGGCACCGTCGTCGGCGCCCGCGCCAGCGTCTTCAAGGACCTCCCCGAATGGACCGTCTGCGTGGGCAACCCCGCCGCACCGATCCGCGATCTGCCCCGTCCCGACAACGCCGAGCACGCGGGTTGACCCCGCACAGGATCGCGCATCGCCTGATAAATCGTTTTTCTCAATGAAGAACACCATCTGATCGGGCTCTCAGTGAATGTACTGAGGCGATCCGGGCGGATTTTGGGAAGAAACCTGCGTAGTTCCCGGTAAGTTGAGTGGTGGATCGTTGAGAACGCGTCGGGCCGACTCGGGTTCACCGCTGCGGGGTATCGCCCCGCGGCGTGCGCACCGGGGGCTCACCCGATGTGCTCCCCGGAATCGGTCCGCGGCTGATCCGTTCCGCGTGGCCGCCGGCAGAAAGGTGCTTGCTATGAACCGCTCCATCCGTCTCGCCACGACCCTGATCGGCCTTGCCGCGATCTCGACCCCCGCGCTCGCGCAGCGCGGCTGGGATCGGGGCCGCAACCGGGGCTTTGACAACACCTGCGCGACCCCCGCGTTCCGCGACCGCGGCTCCAACATCGGGTTCTCGATCAGCATCGGCAACACCCGCGGCTGGCACGGCGACCGCTACTGGGGTGCCAACCGGGGCTTCAGCCGCGCGGGGCACGATTTCTGGATCGGCAATCGCACGCGGCACTACGGCGGGTTCGGGTCGAGCTATTGGACGCGGCACCGCACGCCCGTGGTGCGGCGCCCCGTGGTGGTGTGCCCGACGCCTGTCGTGCGCCAGCCCGTGGTCGTGCAGCGTCCCGTCGTGATCCAGCGCCCGGTCGTGGTGGATCGCCCGGTCGTGTTCGAGCAGCCGACCTATGAGCCCATCGTGCGTGATGTGCCGGTCTACCGGGATGTGATCCCCGCGGATCCCGCGCAGCGGTACCGCGCCGGGTGGAACGCGATGAAGGCGGGCGACTTCGCGTATGCGCGGGAGTTCTTTGCCGACCAGTCCGTGCGCTTCCCGGACGACCCGACGCCCAAGGCGGGGCTCGCGATCGCGCGGGCCGCGACGGGGCACGACGACCAGGCGGAGTGGGCGATGCGCCGCGCCGTCCGCGCGGGGTTCGCCCGCGCCCGGGACGGGGTGCCGGCGCTGGACCTCGAGACCGATCTGTCGCGGCTCGAGGAGCGGCTCGCGGACCGCTCCTACACCTACAACGACCGCTGGTTCCTGCTCGCGGCGACGCGGTACCTGCTGGGCGATTCCGCGGGCGCGAAGGAGGCCGCGAGCCAGGCGCTCGCCTTCGACGAGCGGGACATGGACGCGCGCCGGATCTACGACCTCGTCGCCCACACGGGGTGAAGCCCGATGACAATCTGAACACGGAAAACGCCCGCGTCTTGCGGGCGTTTTTGTGCGCACGAACCTAAATGATGCTCAGCCGTCGCAGCCCGCGAGGAAGGCCTCGACGAACCCGCCGATGTCGTTCTCGTCGAGCACGCCGAACGGGGCCGCGAAGTCCGCGTCGGGGCTCGCGGTCTGGAACGCGATGACGAACGCGAGGGTGTCGGCGAGATCGAGCACGCCGAAGGGCTCGGCGAGGTCCGCGGCGCCGCAGGGCCCCTGCCCCGCGTCGGTGCCGTAGACGCGGATCTCGGCGCTGGTCCATACCGCGGGGTTGCCCGCGGATTCGTCCGATACGCGGACGGTCCATTCGCCCTCGGCGCGTTCGCCCCAATGGCGCACGCTGGTGAACAGCGTCTTCGCGTAGTTGTCCTGCGGGTCGTTGCGCGGGCGGGCGAGGCTCGAGACCGTCCCGTCGGGGCTGATCAGCGAGATCCGCAGGTCCCCGATCGATTCGGTCGCGATATCGACGATGAGTTCGACCGACTCGCAGCGCACGGGCGCGTCGATGTCGATCGCAACGCTGAGGCCCGCCGGGCTCCCGTCCGGGATCGCCTGGTTGACGGGGACGACCCCGCTCGTGCCCGAGATCTCGGGATCGGCACCCGACCAGTTCTCCGCGAGCGTGACGGCGTCGAGGGCATCGACCATCCCGAAGCCGTACCCGTCGTTGTGCAGCAGGCCCGCGCCGTTGACCGACCAGCCCTCGCTCCCTGGGTCGACGGGCCTGGCGCTCGCGACGAGGATGTGCTGGACATCGCGCCACGAGAGCGCCGGGTTCGCTTCGAGCATGAGCCCGATCACGCCCGCGGCGAGGGGGGCGGCGGAGCTGGTGCCCCCGAAGCTGGAGGTGTATCCGCCCGAGGACTGGGTGGTGGTGATGCCGCGCGATCCGCCGTTGGAATAGGCGCTGATCAGGAGCGAGGCGCCGGGCTCGGAGTAGGCGCTGCGCCGGTCGTCATCCCCCACCGCCCCGACCCCGACCACGAATCGGCTGGATGCGTAGGGGTCGTAATCGACGCGGTCGTCGGCGGTCGCGCCGTTACCGCCCGCCCAGACGATGATCTCGCCCAGGCCTCCCCGCCCGGTCGTGACGGCGCTGGCGAGGGCACTCATGATGAGCGCCGAGGGGAAGTCGAAACGGCCGTCGTCGCTGGGGCCCCACGAGTTGTTCTTGATGTCGATCCGGTCGTTGAACGCGGTGAGGGCCTGCGATGTCGTGAGGTTGTTGCCGATCAGTCGCTGGGCGAGCGACGCGTTGTAGGCGGCGCCCGCGATGCCCACGCCGTTGCCGCCCGATCCCGCGGCGACGCCCGCGACGGAGGTCATGTGCGAGCTGGTGAACTGGTTGGGCTGGCTGATCGCCGCGTCGAACCGCGGCGCGAGGTCCTCGTGGGTGGTGAGGAAGCCGCCCGATTCGATGATGCCGATCGTGACGCCCAGGCCCGTGTAGCCCAGCGCCCACGCGTCGGCGGCGCGGACATCGCGTCCCGGGTCCTGCGTGTTGAGCAGGTGCCACTGGTCGGCGAGCAGCGGGTCGCCGGGCATGTCGCGCAGCTCGAAGGGGGGCG
>MDTG01211180.1_pt1 | contig 41560 bp, 31 predicted proteins | sample 811421 | NCBI WGS metagenome assembly MDTG01 (sample SAMN05326645, study PRJNA326480) | marine metagenome | isolation source: seawater | place: Pacific Ocean: South East | collected 2011 | reverse complement strand
TCATCTTCGATTGCAGCCAATTTTCTGTTTATATTCCCACCTAGAACAATATCTGTACCTCTTCCAGCCATATTTGTCGCAATGGTAACAACACCGAGACTCCCTGCCTGGGCGATGATTTCAGCCTCTTTTTCATGGTGCTTGGCATTTAAAACTTGATGCTCAATATTTTTTTCTCTAAGGCACTGAGATAGTTTTTCGGAATGTTCAATAGATGTTGTTCCAACTAAAACTGGCTGACCAATTTCGTGCCTAGCTTTTATATCCAATACAACGGCTTCAAATTTTTCTTCAACAGTACGGTAAATTTGATCTTGATGGTCATTTCTCACCATAGGTCTGTGGGTAGGTACTATCAAGGTTTCCAGATCGTATATTTGCTTAAATTCAAATGCCTCCGTGTCTGCTGTACCAGTCATTCCAGAAAGTTTTTTGTACATCCTAAAATAGTTCTGAAAGGTGATAGAAGCAAGAGTCTGATTCTCAGGTTCTATTTCAACACTTTCTTTAGCCTCGATAGCCTGATGGATGCCTTCTGACCATCTTCTTCCGGGCATGAGTCTTCCCGTAAATTCGTCAACAATTATCACACTGTTGTTTTGTACCACATAGTGTTGATCTTTATCGAATAAATTATGCGCTTTTAGAGACGCTATCAAATGATGTAAAAGCCCAATATTTGCGGCATCGTACAGACTCTCACCAGTTTTCAGCAAATCTTTCTCTTCCAATAGTTTCTCAGCTTTTTCGAACCCGGAATCGGAAAGATTTATCTGCCTTCCTTTCTCGTCAACAAAATAATCTCCTTCGCCTTCTTCATCTTTTTGTTTTTGTAATTTTTTGGGAATGTCGTCTAACTTTTTGTAAAGGTCGACTTGATCATCTGCCTGGCCTGATATGATTAGAGGAGTTCTGGCCTCATCAATTAATATAGAGTCCACCTCGTCGACAATTGCAAAATTGAGCTCTCTTTGAACTTTATGCTCTTGCTCAGTAATCATATTATCGCGAAGATAATCGAAACCATATTCGTTGTTAGTCCCGTAGGTGATATCTGATGCGTAAGCAGCAGCTTTTTCTTTTTGACTCATGCCCGAAATTGTAACCCCAACAGACAAGCCTAAGAATTCATAAATTTTTCCCATCCATTCCGCGTCACGTTTTGCTAAATAATCATTAACTGTGACGATATGGACTCCTTTCCCTGACAAAGCTACTAGATAAGCTGGTAATGTTGCCACCAGTGTTTTTCCTTCTCCAGTGCGCATTTCGGAAATTTTTCCGTCAAATAGAGCCATGCCGCCGATAAGCTGGACATCAAAATGGCGCATCTCTAAAACTCTCCGTGAGGCCTCCCGGCAAACAGCAAATGCCTCAACGAGAAGCGAATCCAACGAAGCTCCCTCTTGAAGTTTTGTTTTTAAGTATCCTGTTTTAGCTTTGAGATCTACGTTAGATAGACTTGCTAGAGACTCCTCTAAACTAGATACATTATCGGCCCTAGCAGAATATTTTTTTATTAGTCGTTCATTTCTACTTCCGAAAACACTTTTAATAATTTTTGATAACATAGCGGTAGATGAAAAAAAAAGCCTTTCTATCTTTTGATGAAATTCTAGGTAAAGAAACATCACCTGAACTCCGTCGTATCAAAACTGCGGTAGACGAGAATGCCTATTGGACTAGTATATTCGAAAAAGTTCTCAAAAGTGTGGCAAACGAAGATTCACAAAAAATTCTAGATGCAATAGTTCGAATAGGCGAAATAAAGGGAGATGATACCACAAAGTCCCACGGAGAATTACGACTCCTCGTTCGCCTAAATTCATCAACTGCGGCATATAAATTTAAAATTTACGGCCCCCATATTCTGCGATATTTAAATCGATTGGGTTTAAAAGTATCTTCCCTACAACCATCCGTTGCATCCTAATTAAACATCACAATACTGTTTATATCCATGACCATTGCTTAGCCCAAGCACGTGGGGCTTCTTTCAAATCATTAAATGTCCTAAATGACCATGAGTCTTTATCAGTAACTAATTTCCGAATTAACTTGTTATTTAAATTGTGACCCGACTTAAATGCTGAATAATGCCCTAACATCGGATAGCCAATCAGATACAAATCGCCGATCGCATCAAGAGCTTTATGCATAGCTAACTCATTCTCTAGTCGCAAACCATCACGATTCACAATACCTGTTTCGCTTAAAACGACTGCGTTATCTAATCCTCCTCCTCGTGCAAAATTATTTTTTAACAAATAACCAATATCGTTCAGAAATCCAAAAGTTCTAGCGCGAGCAATGTCGTTTACAAAACTCATCTTCTCAAAATCCACTTCCACCCTTTTGTTATTTTTATTAATTGCTGGGTGAGAAAAATCAACAACAAAGTTTAATTTGAACCCGAAGTAGGGTTCTAGCATTGCCCATTTGTCACCGTCGGAAACTCTTATTGTCCGATTAATTTGGATAAATTTTTTTGCTTTTTTTTGTTCGCGACACCCTGCAGATTTTAACAAGTGTACAAAAATCGCCGAACTCCCATCTAAAATTGGTATTTCTTCCCCCCAAACCTTAACCAAAACATTATCTATACCCAATCCTGATAGCGCAGCAACCATATGCTCGACCGTTGAGATTTCTGCATTATTCTGGGAAATTGTAGACGCCAGCTGAGTACCCGCAACTTTGCATTTAGTAAGTCTGATATCCCTATTGGGTAAAACATCAACCCGTCGGAATACTACCCCTTGATCAGCATCTGCAGGACAGATTTGTGTCCTAATTAGTTTACCCGAGTGTAATCCAATACCCTCAAAACGGACTTTGCGTAGAACAGTTCTCTGTCGTAACAAATTACCCTCTTTTTAATCAGCTTGCTTTCGGAGAAAAGCTGGAATGTCTAACGGATCCATTCCACCGGCTCTCAACCTGCGGATTTCTTCGGCAGCTGCATTTCGAGGTTTGCTCCCTTCTCCAAAAACGCTATCGTCATCTAGGTGTTCATTTTTGTAATCTATGCCTCCATTGTCCATTTCATCTAAGTCTCCAATTGTACTATCTATCGGGTTTGCATTAACTGAGGCACTATCATCTGTCCCAGTCAAAGGTACCCTCTCAAGAATTGGCTTACCTCGATCGATTCCAGTTGCTACCAAAGTTACCCTAAGATCGTCTCCTAACGACTCGTCAATGGCAGTTCCCCAAATGATATCAGCGCCTTTATCTGCAAATGAATTTATAAATGCCATGGCCATACTCGTTTCTTTTAACTTTAGATTTGTGCTGGCAGAAATATTTACCAAAATTCCTTTAGCCCCGTGTAAATTAACCCCTTCTAAAAGGGGGCTTCTGGTTGCCTGTTCTGCTGCAACTTTGGCCCGATCAGCTCCCTGCGCCACAGCAGTACCCATCATTGCTTTACCCTGTGAACTCATCACTGTCCGAACGTCCTCAAAGTCAACGTTTACATTTCCCGCAACATTGATAATTTCAGCTATGCCAGCGACTGCATTGTATAGAACATCATCTGCTTTTGCAAAAGCATCAATCTGAGTAATATCCTCCCCCAATACTTGCTCAAGCTTCTCGTTGAGTATCACGATGAGTGAATCTACCTGTTCTTCCAAACAAATCAACCCATCCTCTGCCACCTGATTTCTTTTAGGACCCTCAAAGCTAAACGGTTTTGTAACGACCGCCACTGTCAACGCTCCAATTTCTTTGGCAGCCTGAGCTATTATGGGAGCTGCTCCAGTACCTGTACCCCCGCCCATACCCGCTGTAATAAAAACCATATGAGCTCCCTCTAAAAACTCTTTAATTTTTTCTATTTCATTTTCTGCAGCTTGCTTGCCAATTTCGGGCTTAGCTCCAGCACCCAATCCGGAATCACCTAGTTGTAATTTTTTTTCTGCAGGAGACTTATTTAGGGCTTGTGCATCCGTATTAGCGCACTGAAATTCTACGTTCCTGAGATCTTTGTTAATCATATGATTAACTGCATTGCTTCCCGCGCCACCGACTCCAATAACTTTAATTATGGTGCCGGAATTTCTTGACTCTAACATTTCAAATGTCATCTTAATGCCTCCTTTTGGTAAATTAAAAATAGCCGTCTATCCAAGATCGAACCCGATTAAATACGTTATCCGCCATATAAACTTTATCTCTTTTGTCATACCCTTCAGCGGCCTTATTCTTTGCTTCGATGAGTAAACCAATAGCTGTGGAGTAGCGGGGACTTGATATCAAATCTCTAAGATTACCGTTATATTTAGGTGTTGCGATTCTAACTTGTCTAAAAAAAATATCCTCACCCAATTCTGCAGCTCCTTCGAGCATTGATGTTCCTCCGGTCATAACTATTCCAGAAGAAACTAACTCTTCAAATCCACTGTCTCTCACAATTTCAGCGATTAGTGAATAGAGCTCTTCAATCCTCGGCTCAATTATCTGTGCTAGGGATGCTCGCGATAATGTTCTATTTGGTCTTTCACCGATACCTGGAACATAAATGTTTTCATCATTCTGAAGTAAACCTTGCTTGCAGATTCCATACTTTACCTTTATTTTCTCAGCGTCGGAGGTCGGTGTTCTTAATGCCATAGCAATGTCGTTTGTAACCTGATCTCCTGCTATCGGAACAACGCCTGTATGCCTTATGGAACCTCCGGAAAAAACAATTATGTCAGTAGTTCCTCCTCCCATATCGACCAAAACTGTTCCAAGCTGTTTTTCATCCTCTGACAATATAGCGTTAGATGACGCTAGAGATTGCAGGATAAGCTGACTAACATCGACACCACATCTTTTTACACACTTTATTATATTTTGAGCGGCGCTCACAGCTCCGGTAACTATGTGCACACGGACCTCAAGTCTTATACCGCTCATGCCGATAGGCTGACGAATATCTTCTTGACCGTCAACTATAAACTCTTGCGGTAAAACGTGTAGGATTTTTTGATCAGATGGAATATTTATCGCTGTTGCTGTTTCTATTACTCTATTTATATCAGATTGAGAAACTTCTTTATCCCTAATTGCAACCATTCCGGTTGAATTAAAACTACGAATATGTCCGCCCGCAATACCAGTCCAAACGGTTTTGATTTTATATCCTGCCATCAACTCTGCTTCTTCTATTGATTTTTTTATCGACTCAACAGTAGCATCAATATTATTAATTGCACCCCTTTTTAACCCTACTGACTCAGACTCGCCCAATCCAACAATCTCGATATTTTCCTCCTCATCCGTTCTCGCAATAATCGTTACGATCTTTGATGTACCGATGTCAAGCCCGACAAACAAATTATCTTTTTCTTTAACCATCATCCTATCGTTAACCTCTTGTATTTCATCAAACATGGCTCAGTTTTGCTTTCCCTTGAGGAGTTAAAGTTATTACTTTCCGTTCTTATCGCGAATCCTTTGGCATAACGGAGATCAACATAATGGATTCGACTTTTGTCTATGCCTTTTTTTAATAAAGTTTTCTTTAAATTGGTATAGGACTTTGTGAAATTTTCTAACCGGTGGTACATTGAACTCTGCAAATCATCGCCCCCAAATTTTAAGATCATTCCTTCATTAGTTTTCGCTTCCCAGGAGTACTGGGCTGTCAAATTTAATTGCAAAAGATGTTCATTTATGTGAGTTAATAGATTGTTAGTCGTCTCAGCTCTCTCAATAATTTCACTGAGGAAATCCTCCGGTCCTTCAACCTTGATTAAATAACAACCCAACTTTTCTTCGATTTTTTTCTGTCTAATTGTCGGTATTTTGGTTATTTCCCCATACTCCGAAATCAGGAACTTTTTGTTCCAAAGTGCAATTAAACGACGCTCCTTAAGCTTGATAACTATAGTACTCGGCCAAACCCTCCTGATGACAACTTGGTCTACCCATGGATTATCGAGAATTATTTCAAGCATTACCTGTAAATTTGTATTCAAAGTGGTTCCATTCAAAGTATCTCCAATCATCCGCTTGATCTCTCCCCTATCAATATTTGGATTGTCGTTATTCACGACCTCCAAAACCACATTTTTTAGAGCGAAATGTTTGTGTGACACAACCCATGCATAACATAGAAACAAAAGGTAAAAAATAGCAAAGCTTCCAATAACAATGGAACATACATTCAAAAGTTTGGGTTTGTTCCAAATATAAAATATTATTTCCTTTAAAGATCTAATACTCATGATCAAATCCGTTCACAAGAGAAGCATTATTCAAAATCTTCAGTACTAAATCATCGAATGTAAGCCCGCTTTTCTCAGCAGCCATAGGAACAAGTGATTTCTCCGTCATACCTGGCACAGTATTTAATTCAAGAATTTCTGGCTCATTTCTTGAATCCCAAATAAAATCGACTCGAGCCCAGTGTCTGCACCCGAGCGTTTCAAATGCTTTAATTGATGATTCTTCGATATTTTTAATAATTTCGCGGGGTAGTTTTGGAGGACAAATATATTTAGTTTTTTTGCTTTCATATTTATTATGAAAGTTATAACTCCCACCTGGTGCAATCACTTCTACAATTGGTAACGGATGCGGTGTTCCAGCCGAGCTTAGGTGTAACACCCCACAAGTTAACTCTCTACCACCTATAAATTTTTCCAGCAGCATTTTCTCTCCAAATTTCGCAACTTTCCTTCTGACTATGGGCAAATCTGCTAGTTTTTCAACCTTTTCGACTCCCAGTGATGAACCCTCAGAGTTTGGCTTTAAGATTGCAGGAAAGATATCCAGATTCATATCCAACTCGGATCCTTCGCCATCTTCCAAAATTGAAAATCTTGGTGTTTTCAGTCCAACCGACTGAAAAATGCGTTTAGCTTGTATTTTATCCATTGCGAGCGCAGACGAGACCAAACCGGAACCCGTAAAAGGAATTCCAAAATACTCTAAAATTCCCTGCACATGACCGTCTTCTCCAAAAGGGCCATGCAAAGCGATAAAAACTTTGGAAATCTTTTCGTCAATAAGTTCTGAAAGCCTCCTGAATTTTGGATCAAATGAAATAACATTTACATTGTTTCTCTGTAGCGCCTTGAAAATTGCTTCACCGGATCTCAACGAAATATCCCTCTCATTTGAAAAACCGCCCATCAAAACAGCTACCTTATTGTTAGTGACCATAATTAACCTGTTCTACTTTGTTTTTTATTAACTTTGTTAACTTGCTAACCGAACCGGCGCCCATAAGTAATACGATATCTTCAGAATCAAGAATAGAGAAAATAGCATCTAACGCCTCAGTCTCATTTGAGACAACGATAGGGTTAACCTTGTTTAGGATACGGATTGATCTTGCAAGAGTTTTTGAGTCTGCACCAATAATTTCATTTTCTCCAGCAGGATACACTGATAATAAAATTAACGAATCGACTTCACTTAGAACTTTTACAAACTCCTCGAATAAATCTCTTGTTCTCGTATATCTATGAGGTTGGAAAGTTAAGAGAATTTTTTGATTTGGAAACGCTTCTTTACATGCATCTAGCGTTGCCTTTATCTCTGTTGGGTGGTGGCCATAGTCATCAACTACCCCAAACTTGACTCCCGACCTGGTTACAAATATTCCTTGATACTGAAAACGTCTTTCAACTCCCTTGTAATCCATCAACCCTTTTCTAATATTTTCATCATCTACTCCTAATTCTCTCGCCACGGCGACCGCAAACAAGGAATTTATAATATTGTGCTTTCCAGGCATTAATAGAACTATATCGAGATCATTAAAATTTTTCTGCTTAATTGAGTAGTTTGTTTTGAGTGCCTCGCTTCTAGTACTGACCACTTGAATATCAGCATCCTCTGTTTCTCCAACAAGTATGGTTTTTCGACCAAACTGTGGTATCAGTGCTCTGACTGTCCTATCGTCTGCAGAAGAAAAAACAATCCCATAGAATGGTAATTTATGAGCGAAAGAAACAAACGCTGATTTGAGTTTATCAATATCATTATCATAGAAAGCCAAGTGATCATTATCAATATTTGTAATCACACCCAGAACCGGTGTTAAATCCAAAAACGAGCCGTCAGATTCGTCTGCTTCCACCACGAGATATTCACCCTTTCCAAGGCGAGCACCAGTTTCTGATCCTTTTATTCTTCCCCCTAATACATAGGTGGGGTCAAGTCCTGCACATGCTAGTACACTTGATATCATACTAGTGGTTGTTGTTTTTCCGTGCGACCCAGCCACAGCGATTCCCTGTTTAAATCTCATTAACTCGCTTAACATTGATGCACGCGGAACGATAGGAATCTTTAATTTTTTTGCCTGGATAATTTCTGGGTTATCACTTTTGATAGCGCTAGAAACGACGCACACATCGGCACCAATAATATTTTCCGGATGATGATCTGTAAAAATTCTTGCTCCCTGGTTAATTAGTCTATTTGTTGTAACAGACGTTTCAATATCTGTCCCCTGAACAAAAAAACCTTGGTTAAGTAGCACCTCAGCTATTCCCGACATTCCTGATCCACCTACACCAATAAAATGAATTCTCCTAATTTTATTTTGCATTCAAGACCTCTAAAACATTCCTGGAAATAACTGTCGCGGAGTCGAACCGTGCTAATTCCTTAGCTCTATTAGCCATGAAAATTAACTTGTCTAAATCTATCTTGCACAAAAAAGAGATCAATTGACTTTCGAAAAATCTATTTTGTTCTATGATTTTGGCTGCGAACGAGCTCTCTAATATTCTCGCATTCAAGCTTTGATGATCATCAATAGCATTAGGTAAAGGCACGAGAACTGAGGCAACACCAACTGCCATAAGTTCGCTTAGAACTCCCGCACCAGCTCTGGAAATAACTAAATCTGCCCATTGGTATTGCTCCACTAAACTCTCAAAGAACGGTTCCACAGTTGCGTTTACTTTTGACTTTTTGTATGCGCTGTAAACTTGATTCTCACTGTCCTTGCCACATTGATGAACTATAGAAAAGAACCTCTTATTTTTATTTTGAAGCACGGAGAAACACTCAGGTAATTTGGTATTAAGGAAAAGAGCTCCTAAGCTACCACCCAGTACCAAAATATTGAACTCCTCTTTACTTTTCTTCGAAAATCGGGGAGGAGTTCTTACTAAGTTCTCAAACTCAGTTCGCAATGGATTGCCAACAGTTATTGACCTCTGGCTGGAATACTTAGTGTCACAAAAGTTTAAGAAAACTGTTCTCGTAAGGGGCTGCAAAACCCTGTTTGCGGTTCCCATTACGGCATTCTGCTCTAATATACAAAATGGAATGGAAAGCGCCTTTGAAACCAATCCAAACGGAACAGTCAAATAACCTCCGCAACAGACAACATAAGACGGTTTATGTTTTAAAAAAAATATAAGGGCATTGATCAATTCTTTAACAAGTCGAAATGGAAGGGTAAATAAACTTGATAAGCCTCGACCCCTTACTCCTTGAAACTCGGAGCAAAATAAGCTGATTGATTTTTTTCGCAGTGCCTTTTTCTCAATGCCCCTGTTTGTCCCCATCCACAAAATTGTTATTCTCTGATCTAACAGTTTGTCAGCAATTGCGAGACCCGGAAAAATATGGCCACCAGTTCCCCCTGCACAGATTAATACTTTATTTTTTTCTGTCTTCACCAATCTCTTCCATTAAGTCCGTTATTTTTAGTCAGAGAAAATTTATTTTCTACATCTATTCGTAGCAAAATACCCATGCTGATACAAACAATAAGCATTGAACTCCCGCCATAACTTATAAAGGGCAAGGTCAACCCTTTGGTAGGGAGCAAACCAGTATTTACCCCCACATGTATTAGAGCTTGAATACATAACGACGCACCTATCCCCTGAGCCAGCAGACCAGCAAACAATTTATCCTGGGCCATTGCCTCTCGCCCAATCATAATTGATTTAATAATGAGGTAAGCAAATGTAACTAATACTATAAAAATTCCTATAAATCCCAGCTCTTCACCGATTACAGAAAAAATAAAATCGGTGTGTGGAAGAGGCAAATGTCCGAGTTTTGCCGTTCCTAATCCAAGGCCGGTCCCAAACAGACCCCCATTCCCAAAGGCTACCAAAGCCTGGCATAGTTGCCATCCAGCATTTTGACTGTGCTCAATTGAACATGGATCTAAATATGCAAGTAACCGATTTAACCTAAACTTAGTAAAGAGAATAATCAAGAAGACACCCGAGATCAAAAAACAAGTTACCCCTGCGATAGCTTTCATTGTCATTCCCCCTAGAAAGAGAACAATAATTACTGAACTGCAAATTATAATGACCGAACCCAGATCAGGTTGATACATAAGCAAGCCCACAATCAGAATTAATATAAGACCAATCGGGCCCATGCCTCGAATAATATCTTCCGAAATCCGGTCTTTATGGCGAACTGCGTAACCTGCTGCAAATATCACAATCAGCAGTTTCATTAATTCGGCGGGTTGGAATGTAAATCTTGTGACGTTCAATGACCTTACTGCCCCATCAACCAAAATATCAGAACCTCCGAAAAGTTTTTTAAAGAGAACAATTACCAAAAGTGAAATGCCAAATACCAAAAAAAACCCAGATCCTTTTTCTAAAATATAAACAGGAATCTGCAAAAATATAAACATGGCTGCCACACCAAGCAAAACATGGAGGGGATGCATTCCAAGATTGTAAAGGTCGAAGGCAAGATCACTATCACTGGGCAAAGGAAGTCTTGCAGAGTAAACCATAACGGTACCAAGGATTAACAGGAAAAAAATGGAAAATCCAAGAGGCCGGTCTACATTGCCATTATTAGAATTAAGCATGTTCACACTCAGCGAAACAACTTATAACTGCTTTTTGATAATCATTTCCGCGTTCAGCATAATCTTTATACTGATCTTTACTGGAACAAGCCGGCGATAATAGTATATTGACTTGCCTTTCTCTTTGCGAATTCTTTTCATCCAAATGTTTTTTGATCAAAACCACTGCCTCTTTGACGTTATCAATCATAAAATGCTCTACATCATATTTCTCGAAACATTTCCTGAAATAATGCTTGTCTTTACCGTAAATATAGGTCACAACATTCCGAGCTCTTAATACATTGACAAGGGGACTCGGATTTTGTTTTTTTAGATCTCCCCCTAAGATGAGTAGTAGCGGATCTGAAAGATGATCCAAAGCAAACATTGTCGCATTTATGTTTGTCGCTTTGCTGTCATTTAGGAAGCGTAAATTATCCTTAATAAGTATCTCTTCCATTCGATGGTTCGGTAGCTTGAAAGAATAATCAATCTCACTTATCTCTGTGATGTCATGAAGTACAATGCTACAAAGCGAAAAAGTAGCTAATAAATTAATTCGATTCTGTTTTCCTAAAGATACAGAATCTTTGACTTTTAAAACTGGAACAAAATTTTTTCTTTCACCTGTCATACAAAACCAATCTTCTCCATTGTATTTTTTTATACAAAAATCTACCTTTTGTTTATTTGATCTAAGTCCGAAATAAATTGGTTTTTGGGTCCCTTCCTTTCTATCCAACGAGCTAATATGCTTTTCGATTCGAATTTTTAAACTAGTATCATCGGTATTAATAATTGGTACGCCACTGAGATGTGGAAAACCAAAAACCTTTAACTTAGAGCTTAGGTATTCTTCCTCTGAGCAATGCCAATCTAAATGATCGCTCGAAAAGTTTAAAATTACTGAAGCATCCGGTGCGAATGAATTAGCATAAAATAATTGAAAACTAGAAAGCTCCAGAATCCAAACTGCCGGCATTTTGCTGCCCCTGGCCCTTTCCATAAGTGCCTCTAAAAGGGACTTTCCAATATTTCCCGCTAATTGGATGTCATATCCAAGATTTCTCAAAAGATCGGCAGCTAGAGTGACTACAGTTGTTTTCCCGTTAGTTCCGGTCACTGCCAAAATCTTTGGTTTTGCTTCTTGTTTTTTTGAGTTGTGCTCAAGAGCCGAAAAAAATAAATCTACCTCTGTCCAAATTGGGATTCCAAAAGAATTGGCTGTTTTTTTTATAACAGCAATATTATTTTCTGATTTCTCATTCGGACTGAGACCTGGACTTACGATAACTGCTGTGTATCTTTGCAGATCTACATTAGAGAAGCTAAGATTAGGGTAGAAGCTTACGTTTTTTGGAAGGTTATTTTTTAATTCTATCTTCCTTGAATCTATCATATCTACATAGCAGTCATGGATGCTCAACCATTGCGCACATGCTCTGCCTGAGATACCTGCTCCCACTATAAGTATTTTTGTACTTTTTTGTTTAAAAAGTACCGATTGTATATTCATGAATTCCTCATCTTATCTTCAATGTTGCTAATCCAATCAGGACAAGAATCATAGTTATGATCCAAAAACGTACAACTACCTGAGTCTCCTTCCACCCAGTTTCTTCAAAATGATGATGCAGTGGCGCCATTTTTAAAATCCTTTTCCCTTTTCCGAATCTTTTTTTCGTATATTTGTAATAAGCTACCTGCAGCATTACGGAAAGAGTCTCTATCACAAACACGCCTCCCATAATAAAAAGTACGATCTCTTGTCTTACCACCACTGCGACTACCCCCAAAGCTCCGCCGAGGGCTAGAGCGCCAACGTCTCCCATAAAAACCTGAGCGGGATACGCATTAAACCAAAGAAAAGCTAGGCCTGAGCCAACTATTGCTGCGCAAAATATTGTCAGTTCGCCAGCACCAGGGATATAAGGAAGAAAGAGATATTTTGAAAAAAGAATATTGCCGGCAACGTATGCGAACACACCTAACGCACTTGCCACAAGTACACTAGGTAAAATTGCAAGACCATCTAATCCATCAGTTAAATTCACCGCATTACTAGTACCAACGATCACGAAATACGATAGGACTACAAAACCAACTACCCCAAGAGGCAGATAAAAATCTTTGATGAATGGTATCGTTAGTTTAATTTCTATAGGCAATTCAATAATTGAGCCCATTAACCAATTTTGAAACATAGCAAGTGCTTGAGAATTACTTTCAGTTGGTATGGAAAATACAAGATAAAAAGCAGCCATGAAACCAATTAAACTTTGTAGTAAAAATTTTAAACGAGCTGGAATACCGGCTGAAGACTCTTCTTTTATTTTTTTTAAATCGTCGTAAAATCCCACAAATCCCAAACTGAGCGTCACTAGCAACGCAACCCAAACAAAACGATTTGATAAATCTGCCCAAAGAAGCGTGGAGAACGTGATACCTGTTAAAATAAGGGCTCCGCCCATAGTTGGTGTACCTGTTTTTTGTAAATGTGATTGCGGTCCGTCATCTCGTACAGATTGACCGAATTTTATTGCGGATAAATATCTAATCATTAAAGGGCCAAGAATTAACCCCAGAAATAGAGAGGTTAGCGTTGCCATAACTGCTCTTAACGTTATGTAGTTGAAAACGGAAAAAAAAGAAACATATTCACTCAACCATGTCGTAAACGTTAGCAACATTAATTCAGCCCCTTTTCTAGTAAATCCTTTACGACATCCTCTAATCCATTCGACCGAGATCCTTTCAGCCACACGGCAATGCCCCGGTTAGGCTGAGTCTTACACTGTTCCTTAATCCATTCTTTGATTTTGTTAATTAATGAATCTTTCCCTGCACAAGGGGTTCCATACCCCAAACGCTTTGAGACTTTCGCGAACTCCTCACCTAAAAGAAATATCTTTTCAAGTTTTTGTGATGCCTCACAAAGCACCTCCGCATGCGCACTCCCAGATTTTTCCCCTAACTCATGCATGTCAGCGAGTACCGCACATTTAGTCACTTTTAGATCGCCCATGGCATGAATCGCCGCCACCATTGAGTCTGGATTCGCGTTGTATGTATCGTCGATTAAAAAAACACTATTCTGCAAAGAATAAATTACTCCACGCCCATTGACTGGTAAAAAATTTTTCAATGAATTGAATATTTTTCTATCGGGTATTTTTAGACATGCGGCAACGGCGACGGCTCCCAATGCATTTGAAGCAAAGTGTTTTCCAATACCTTTTAAGGTGATTTTAAACGTATCTAACCACTTCTCGCTCTGTACCTCCATAATCAGGGGAAACTTCTCGACGATCCTCCCTATAAAATCTCTGTTGTTTTCCTCCCTCACGTTGTCAAACTCTGCTTGGATTCCAAACCGAACAATCTCAGCATCAACACGATTCGCCTGGTCAGACCAAAGATCTGTGTAATCAGAATCTCTAGGCAATACCGCAATTCCATTTGGCTGAAGAGCCTCAATAGCCCTTCCATTTTCTCTGGCTGTCAAAGACACAGAATTTAAAAATTCCTGATGATCTCTTTGTGCATTTGTCATAAGTACCAGGTTTGGCCTCACCATCTGCGCAAGCCGATCAATTTCGCCAATCGCGTTCATGCCGACCTCCAAAATAACATGTTTTGTTTTATCGTTAATTCTCAGGAGATTTAATGGAACCCCAATATGATTATTTTGATTAGCATGAGTAACCACCAATTCATTCCTGCGAAAAACAGACCCTAATATATGAGCTATCATTTCCTTAGATGTTGTTTTGCCATTAGAACCTACTATGCTGGTTATGAATGGATTGAACTTGCTTCTATGCCAGTACGCAAAGTCAAGAAGAAAAGAACTACTGTCCTTCACGGATATCAAAAAAAAATCGCGATCCACCAATGCCATCAATTCCTTATCGACTTTTCGCGAACTTACGACTGCGCCGATTGCATTTTTGTTTTTCGCCTGGGAAACAAAATTATGTCCATCAAATTTTTCTCCTTCCAGGGCAAAGAATAAATTATTTCTTTTTATAGACCTACTATCAGTTGTGACGCCTGAGATTCTATGGTCCCGATTTTTCCCACGATCAGTAATGGTGCATTTTCCTGAAAGTTCTTTTTTTATTTCGTCAACAGAAGTTTCTAAATCCACCCTGTAAAGACTTTTTGTCGAGGACTCGTACATTATTCTCCGCTCCTACGGATAAATTCTGTAACCACTTTTTTGTCACAGAACTTTAATTTGAGACCGTTGATTAGCTGCGTTTTCTCATGTCCTTTTCCGGCAATTAATACAATGTCAGTTTTACTTGCTTCCATTATCGCCACTTCAATTGCTTTTTTCCTGTCGGGTATTTGTGTCCATTCTTGTTTCTTTCCGTGAGTAATACCAGACATTATCTCTTCTGATATTTTCGTGATAGGCTCATCTCGTGGGTTATCTGAGGTAATATATCCTCGGTCTGCATAATGAGAGGCAACTCGTCCCATAATAGGTCTTTTATTAGTGTCTCGGTTTCCGCCGCAACCAAAAACACATATTAATTTACAATGAATTTTACCTTTCATACGAATCAGAGTCTGCAGTGTAACTTTCAATGACTCAGGTGTATGCGCATAATCTATACATACTAGTGGTAAATCTTTCATTTCAATCAATTCAAAACGGCCCTCGGGCAATCTGCTATTTCCGAGTAACCTATTTGCATGGCTTACCATCAAATCCTCAGACAACAAACCGGCTACGAGGCTGAGGTTTTCAAGATTGTGTTGACCAAACATATTGACGTAAAAAGATTCAGATTCTTCATTATTCTTAATTACAGAGACGCATGTTCCTGAACGCGAAAGCGTTCTTTCTACGATCAAAATATCTGGTATCGATCCCTGACCTTTGTTTCTAAGTGTTTTAACGCCAACAAATATCTTCCTAGCACCGGATTTCTTTATTTCGTTGTATACTAAATCCACCACCGAATCTTGTGACTGTTTTTTTTGAGGGGCAATTATATTGTTTAATGAAGGATGCGCAAAAAGTTGCGATTTTGAAAATGCAAGATTTTCCAGGCTCCCATGTAAATCTAGATGGTCATTTCCAAGGTTAGTAAAAATAGCGTTTTTAATACGTACACCCTGAAGTCTGTTGGTTATTATGCCAACAGAAGATGCTTCTAAGAAAACTTTTCTTATTTTTTCTTTTTTTAACCTGTTAAAAATATTTTGTAACACTACGGCACTAGGGGTCGTCAAATCAGAAAAACTGTAATCTTTCAGCAGACACTTTTTGTTATTTTTTTTATATACGATAACGCCCAATGTTCCGATAGCAGCTGTGTCCTCAAAGGAATTTGCAAAAATACTTGCAGCTAAATTAACGGTAGTGGTCTTGCCATCGGTACCTGTAACAGCTGTAACATCCATTTCGTGAGTGGGGTTACGATAAAAACCCGCAGCGATGAACCCAACATAATCCTTCAGATCTTTCCAGAGAAAGGTTTGCCAACAATATGGTAATTTTTTTAACGTTTGAGAGATTTTTTGGTCAGCTATTACGGCTTTTGGACGCTTTTTATTAATCTGGTTAATGAGAAAATCTATCCCGAAATTTTCCCCTGGTAACAGAACAAACACATCGCCTTTATTAAAAATTTTCGTCGTATCCGATAAGTGAGAATTTGGAAATTTGAGTGATATTTCTTGTCCAAAAGTTATTGCTTCGTCCATATACTTCGGCTCCCAATTAATAGGATTTTTTTGGGAGCGATTGTCTGTATAGGGAGTCATCTCTTAATGGTTACGTTTGCAGTTTTAGGAAAAATCTGGTCATTCGGATCGGGAGACATCTGAAAATCTCTAAGTGCCGATGCTGCTATTTTCGAAAATAAAGGCGCAGCAACTTTACCACCAGTTTTTGATGTCTTCGGTTCATCTACTCTTATCGCCGCGATAAAACGGGGGCTGCTACTGGGAGCAAAGCCGACATAAGATGCGATATATTTTTCTGTAGAGTACTTTCCATTCTCAATTTTCCTGGTAGTCCCAGTTTTTCCTGCAACTGAATAGCCGGATACTCTCGCTGCCTTTCCTGTCCCAAATTTACCGGAGGCTTCTACGAGCATTTTCTGCATTTCTGTCACCACATACTCCGAAAATATTGGAGTTTTTTGACCCTCCCTATCGAGAGAAGATATCTTCACAGGAAGCATGTATCCATTTTGCGTAAAAACAGTGTATGCTCTCGCAAGTTGGATCAAGGTTACATCGACACCATAGCCATAGGAAATGGTCGCTTGATTTATATCCTCCCACGTTTTCCACTTCGGCAATGTCCCTGTTCGTATTCCTAATAGCGGAAGATCAGGAGATTTTCCAAATCCAAGCAAATTTAAATAGTGGTACATAGAGTTGGAAGGAACCTTCAAAGCAACCTTAACCGTTCCTACATTGCTTGATTTTGCTAACACATCCTTGACAGTTAACTTTCCGAAGGAACGTTCATCTTGTAATTTTTTTCCATTAATTTCGATAAAACCTGGAGCTGTTTGAATCACAGAACTCGAGGTTATAACACCTTCCTCTAAAGCCGTAGCTATGGCAAAAGGCTTCAGTGTAGAGCCAGGCTCATATTGGTCGGTAATGGCTCGATTCCTGACCTCATCTAAATTCAAATCCCTTCTGTTAGTAGGATCTGCCGCAGGAACATTCACAATAGACAGAATATCACCAGTCCTGGCATCCAATAGAACCACCGAAATAGACTTAGCCTCATATCTCTTTTTAGCTGCCAAAGCTTCTTTGTAAACAATTGACTGAATACCAGCATCGACAGTCAGCTGGACGTCTTGTCCATGTTCTGGCACCCTTACCACCTCTTCATCAAATGCAACGTTACCGCTCTCGACTAATAATTTCTTCTGTCCTGGGCTTCCCCGAAGATAGTGATCAAATGATTTTTCAATGCCCTCGATACCTCTGTCATCGTCCACGGATGTAAGCCCTATCAAAGTTGAGAATGCCCGTTTAAACGGATAATCTCGTTCGTAGAATTTTTCAAATTCAACTCCTTCCAATTTAAGTAGTTTTATTTCTTCCACGGTATTTCTATCGAAAGAACTTCTTAATCGGAAATATTTTTTAGAGGTTTGAATTCGATTAAAAAGATTCACTGGATCCTGCCCCACAAGTTTACTGAACGCTTTTAATTCATTGTCTCTGTGGTTAAACCTTGACGGCACTATCCCGACTTTAAAATTTAAAACGCTAGATGCCAGAATCTCCCCATTTCTATCAAAAATCTTTCCACGAATGGCCGGCATTTCGGCATACTTCGTATATTTTTTTTCTGCCTTCTTTTGCCATTGCTCTACATCTAAGAACTGCAAATAAAATGCTCTGCAGACTACTACAGAAAAAGCAACCAAAAATGCTATCAGAATAGTTTTGGATCGCCACGCGGTTGCTTGTCGAATTTCTAGTGTCGAATATCCTTTTTTATTTGATGGCTGAATTGACTTCAATTTCATTTACTCTTTTCTAGCTTCAATGTGATTGTGTTTTTTGTATTTACAGGAATCATGTTTAAATCGCTTTCGGCGATTGACTCTATTCTGGCTTTATCTCTGAGTTTGCTTAATAGTTTCTTGTAATCAGTTATCTCACTTCTTATTTTTTGTCTGTACTCAAGTTGCCTCTGAGATTCCTCATAAAGAACCCTGTATGCGTGGCGTGCGTCTATTAATGATATTGCCGATGCCGCTATGAGAAAAATAAGAAAAATTTCTTTTATTCCTAAATTCATTTATCCCTCTTTCGTGCAGATGATTTCCCCTACTCGCAATAAAGCGCTTCTCGATCGGGGATTATTTTTAATTTTTTCTCTTGATGGTTTTATTTTTTTTATTTCGTTGATTGTGCAAGTCGGGACTTTAACCGAGTCTAAATCAGAAAAAAAACCTAATCTTTTTGGATGTAACTTAACCGAAAGACTTTGATAATTTGGTGCTCTCATTGAGAACTTTACCAGCCTGTGTTCCAGAGAATGAAAGCTTATAATCGAAAGTCGCCCTCTATGACTTACCAGGCTAGGGATTTGGCCTAGTAAATCTTTTAATTCTCCCAATTCATTATTTATGAAAATCCTAAGTGCTTGGAAAGTTTTTGTGGCTGGGTGGTGTCGGTAATACGAACGTTTCTGTTTCCTGTCAATAACATCGCCTACTAGTTCGGCTAGTTCGGAAGTAGTCTGTGGAAATTTTTTCCTAACCTTTCCATTGCTCCCGGTTCTTCTTGAAACTAGCTCAGCAGCTATAGAGTAAGAATACTTTTCTTCCCCATAATCTTTCAAAACCCTTTCAATCTGGGAACAAGTTGCTCCCAGCAACCATTCGTATACAGTTTGTCCTTCGGTCGTGTCCATTCTCATATCCAAAGGACCAGTATTTTGAAATGAGAACCCTCTGCAGGACGAGTCAACCTGGGGGCTCGAAATACCGAGATCCATTAAAACTCCGTTAACCTTCTCTATCTTAAGTTCTTTTAGTAATTTGTGGAGTTCTGAAAAACTGCCATGATGAACAGACAGGCGTTTATCTCTAAAAGTCTGTCCGCACTCAATGGCTTCGGGATCTTTGTCCATAGCAATTAGACGGCCATCAACCCCTAGTCGGGACAAGATTTCGACACTATGCCCACCTCTCCCAAAGGTTGCATCAACATAAGTCCCATGTGAAGAAATATTCAATCCATCCACAGCCTCCTCCAGAAAAACTGGATCATGTAAAAGTTTTCTTTGGGAAAATGAGGAAGCTTTATTCATTTTTTGCCCTCACAATTTCCTTATGTCGCAGTAACCTACCAGCGTCCCAAATTTCGAGGTTCTCTCCAACCCCCAACATAATAATTTCTTTATTTATGTTTGCCCCCAATCTAAGCATAGGAGTAAGCAAAACTCTGCCAGATTTATCTAATTCGGGCGTATCACTTAGACCTATCCAAAATCTTTTTTCTGTCTCCGTACCCGACTTTAAAAGAATCCTAGTTTTTTCTATCCAAATATTGTGAGGCATCATAACCAAACAACCAAAATCACTTTCCACAACTGCCAAATAGGTAATTCCGGCAGGGACAAGCAAGGGCCTATATTTTACGGGAACAGTTACACGGCCTTTAGAATCCAAGCTGAGGGAAGAGATTCCATGGAACATATTCAATAAACAGTGAAGTGATTGGTTAACTAAAAATAAAAAATATATGAAATTTAAGTCGTTTTTCCACAATATTACACAATAATGCACTTATTCCCACTTTAGAAGAAAGAAAAAAATTGGTCAAGTAATTATGTAAAATTAAAAAAAATTGGTGGATACAACGAGAATTTTCCAATAAAGTGATAGTCTTACTTCAATCTCGCTGTGATTGTAGTTAAAAATACAAATAAAGGTGGTAATTAAAAGTGACTGAACTTAATGTATACGATTTTCTCCTATTTTTCATAATTTTATCTTTGTTATGTCAGGTTATTCTCGATAAGATTCAGGTTAAGTATCTGATTAACAACGAGGATTTTATACCTGATAGATTTAAAGAAAGTATCTCATTAGACAACCACAAACGATCCATTAAATATTCCGTAGAAAAACTTGAACACCGAACAAAGAGGAATATGATTGAAATTATTTTTCTGGGGGCGTTAACCTTCGGTGGAGGTCTAAACTTTTTAGCTGAGTATTTTTATGGTCTTAGTGGAAGACTCGAAATAAACAGCATTTTATTGGGCTCTGCATTAGTTGTTGTGTTTTACTTAATAGTCTTTTTGATTGATCTGCCATTTAACCTATACAAGCAATTCGTCATTGAAGAGCGCTACGGTTTTAATAAAATGACTCCTCGGCTTTGGCTAAGTGATCTTTTAAAAAATGCCATTTTGTCACTTATTTTAGTCTTTCCAGTTATCATTTTAATTATTAGTTTAATGATGAATCGTGCCGACTTCGGGACATTTTGGTGGATAATGTTGTGGGCTTTAGTTGTATGTTTATCTACCGCCTTCATGATTATTATTCCTTTAGTAATTGCACCCATCTTCAACAAATTCTCTCCTGTGCAAGATGGAGTGTTAAAAGAGCGACTAGAAAAACTCCTCGCAAGGTGTAAATTTGAGTCTAAAGGGCTTTTTACAATGGATGGAAGTCGACGAAGCGCTCACGGAAATGCTTACTTTGCTGGAATCGGAGGAGCTAAGAGGATTGTTCTATTTGATACATTAATTGACAAATTAGACGAAAAAGAGATAGAAGCTGTATTGGCTCATGAGGTTGGTCACTATAAATGCGGACATGTGCCCTACCGTCTGGGGGTGAGTGCACTCATGTCCTTTGGATTTTTCTTCTTTTTGGGTTTGTTAATCGACGAAAACTTGTTTTTTCTAAGTTTTGGATTAACAACAGAGACACTTAACATCACAGAATATTCTGCTATTTTGCCAGCGTGCTTCTTTATTTTGTTTTTCTACATCTTGCCAAACGCACTGTTTCCCCTAAGGCCTTTCACCGCAATATTGTCAAGGAAACATGAGTTTGAAGCTGACCGTTACGCAGCGAAGAATTCGGAGGCAGACCAACTAATTTCGGCTCTGATAAAACTTTACAAGGAAAATTCCGCCCCCGTTATAACCAATAAGTGGTTTTCTCTGTTTTATGACAGTCACCCCAACGCATTGGCTCGGATTGATGCGCTTGAATAAGATACGAAGCAAGCCTGTAGGCCGGATTCTGTCCAAATCTTTTTCAGATTCTGTGCGATCATCCATCTTGACTTGTCATTGCTAACAAGCTCTAGCCACCCACCCGCATGCTCAGCCGAACAGACCTTTCAGTAAATTACCGTGCACATGCCTACTTGGTGTTGCTCCAGGTGGAGGTTACCCGTTTCACGTCCATATCTGCGTACAGATGCTTCCTCGTCTCTGTGGCCCTGTTCATCGCCTTCGGACATAAAAAATGACCTATTGCGTACGGCCGTTAGCCGTCACCCTTGTTCTAGGAGTCCGGACCTTCCTCTACAAAATTGTGCAGCGATCGCCCAGCTTGCTCCGCATCTATATCATACTCAATAGTTCAGTACAATGTCAGAGAAATTTAAACGAAAGGGACAAAAATTAAAAATTTTCTTCCTAAAAAGGAAAGTATTTTACAAAACAGACTCATAAAATGGATCGGCCCGGCTTTAAAAAATCCACAATTATGGAGATTTAGCCGAAGAGGAGTTGCATTAGGGGTTGCAATTGGGATTTTTTTCGGGTTTCTTATGCCTTTAGCTCAAATACCTGCCTCAGCAATAGCTGCAACCATTTTTAGAGCAAATGTCCCTACTGCAATCGGAAGTACGCTTATCACTAACCCAGTCACTTTTGCTCCGATCTACGTGGTTGCGTACAAAGTAGGTGTGGTTTTATTGGGAAAAACGCCAAACAAAGAATCTTTAGAAAAAGTATCGCAAGGATTAACGCCGACAGACCAGACCAGTGATTCCAATGAAGAAAGTAGTTTAAGTTTACTGACCAGCTTTTTAAACGTAAGTAAGCCATTGGCGGTCGGATTAGCTATCTTCGCCCTCGTGGGGGGATTTTTTACTTATTTGGCAATCCTTTGGTCCTGGTGGTTTTGGATAAAAATTAAGAGAAAAAGAAGGGTAAATAAGCGGCAAACTAGTTAATCACTTGCCACTTAAGAAGTTCGCCATCAACGAATGGTATTATTTGCTCTCGTTTTTTCGTTATAAAACGTTGGGTCGGTACCGAATTTCTACGGACAAGGGTTAATTTCTCTTTATTTATGGGCAGTCCATAAAATTTAGCTCCATTGAAACTTGAAAATTTTTCTAAATTTTTCAGCTTTCCCTCGTTAGAGAAAATCTCTGCATATTTTGCCAAAGCGTAAGGAGCAGAGAAACAACCGGCACACCCGCAGCTAGATTCCTTCTCGCCTCGAATATGTGGAGCCGAATCAGTACCAAGAAAAAACTTTGTATTGCTGTCTGCAGTAACTGCACGAACTAGAGAGCTACGATCTGACTCTTGCTTTAATAATGGTGCACAATATTTATGAGGACGTAGTTTTCCAGCTAATAAGTGATTACGATTATAGGCTAAGTGCTGTGGCGTTACAGAAGCAACAATATTCTTACTCTGATCGTTTACAAAACTAACAGCAGCCGATGTTGAAATATGCTCAAAAACTACGCGCAAATTTGGGAATCTTTTTACCATAGGTTCAAAGCTCTCTTCAACAAATCGTGCTTCTCTATCAAAAACATCTATCGATGGGTTAACACTCTCTCCATGAACACACAATACGATATCTAACTTTTCCATCTGCTCAAAAATATTGTAATATGAGCTAAATTCTGATGCTCCAAAATTTGAATTAGTAGTAGCTCCTGCCGGATAAAATTTTAATGCCATGACATTGGGCGCACTTGTAACGCGTTTCAATTCCTGAAATGACATTTCTGAATTGAGATATAGCGTCATATAAGGATAAAAATTCTCACTCCCATTAATGTTTTCCCCTGAATTTGCTAATTTGAATTTGTCCACAGCCATTTTATTAGCTAAACAAATCCGATTCCTGTATTCCTCGGCCATCTCAACTGTTGTGATTGGTGGGGACAAGTTTGGCATTACTAAAGCTCTTTGAAAATGGTTTGATGATGAAAAAATTACGGCGCTCAACAAATCCTTATCCCTTAAATGAAGATGCCAATCATCAGGTTTAGTTATTGTTATTTCGTCCATCTATTAAATTATCAGCACGGCACGAAAATCATTTACGTTGGTTAATGTTGGGCCGGTGGTTATTACATTTTTAAGTGGCTCAAATACGCCTAAAGCATCATTATTCTCCAAACATTTTTTCGGATTGATTCCCAGCGCAATACTATCCCCAATAGACGTAGGAGTAAAATATACTCCGGCATGCGGACTCACACCGTCTATTCCATCTGTATCGCCCGCAACTCCAAAAATATTACAATCTTTTTCCGTCAAGGAGGAAATTTTAAGCGCAACGCTTAAGAGGAACTCAGCGCATCGTCCTCCTCTACCATCTCCTGAGACAGTTACAGTGCACTCACCTCCAGAGATTATAAGTAACGGTTTTTCGACGTCCTTAAGTTCACTTGACGCCACCGAAAAAGCCCAGCCACCAATTACTTCTCCAACATCTTTCGCCTCGCCAGTTATGGCGTCACCCATCGAAATACAATTGATACCATGCGCTTCAGCATATTTCTTAACAGCGTTAAGGCTTGTCATAGCTGTAGCAATTACAAACTCGTTAACATGACGAAGCCTCGTGTCTCCAGGCTTTGGATTGTCTTCAATTTCCCCAATTTTTCCTCTTTCCAGAAATGCCTCAATCTTAGAAGGAACACTTACTTGCCAACGTTTTAGCACATCTATTGCGTCTCTAAATGTGCTCGGGTCCCCAGAACATGGTCCCGACGCTATATCACTTGGGTTATCCCCAACTACATCTGAAATAATTAACGCGCAAACTGGCGCTTTACTCCTCAGGGCTAATTTACCACCTTGAATTTTTGATATGTGTTTCCGAACAATATTGATATCGGTTATTGGAGCACCACAACGAAGTAATTCTTTTGTCACAAGCTTAATATCATTATTTTCTAGTCCATCTGCAGGTAGATTAAGCAAACTTGAGCCGCCTCCCGAAATCAAGCCTAAAAGCAAGTCATCCTTTTCGAGTTTTCCAACACAATCAAAAATCTCTTTTGCAGCATCCTCCCCTGAACTATCGGGTACAGGATGCCCTGCCTCTATACACTTAATGTCTTTGAGCGGAAGTCCGTGTGCATAGCGGGTGATTACAATTCCTGACAAATCAACTTTTGAACCCCATTCGATTTCTACAGCCTTAGCCATACTTGCTGCCGCCTTACCCGCCCCAACAACAAATACTCGCCCTTTTGGCGGCGATGGTAAAAAGGTTCGCAAAGATTTTATTGGATTAGCAGACTCAACTGCTATGTTAAAACAGTTAAGTAAAAAATCTCTTGGTTCTTTTCTTATATCCATAATATAAAACGAGCGATCAGTTTTTTTTTATTATACCAATACTTAGATTTTTTCTTCACTCTGGATTTTCCATAGTTCTGCATATTTTCCATCACTTTTTAATAAATTATCGTGGCTACCTTGTTGGACGATATAGCCATTGTCAAGTACTAAAATCTCATGAGCGGAAATTACGGTTGAGAGCCGGTGAGCAATAATTAAGCAAGCCTTTTCAATAGAGATTGCATCAATAGCCACTTGAATAGCCCTTTCGGTTTTCGAATCTAAGGATGAAGTTGCTTCATCGAATATCACAATTTTGGGTCGCTTAAGCAGTGCTCTTGCAATCGCCACTCTCTGTTTTTCACCACCGGAAAGTTTCAGACCTCTCTCCCCGACAACCGTTCCAATACCTGATGGCAGCGATGAAATAAAAGCTTCTAGACTGGCAAGTCTAATCACTTGCATTAATTCATTCTCTGTAACACCAATATTTCCATATTTAAGATTGTATTCTAGGGATTCATTGAATAAAACCGGTTCCTGGGGCACTACTGCAATCTGTGCTCTCAATTCACTCTGACTAAGGTCCCTAATATCAATACCGCCAAACCTAATGCTTCCAGATGTTACGTCATAAAATCTATATAGCAACTTCGAAATAGTGCTTTTTCCGGCACCAGAATAACCGACGATAGCAGTTGTTTTTCCTGGCTGAAGCGTGAAACTGAGATTCTTAAGAATTAAACGGCTATCGTATGAAAATGAAACATGCGCAAATTCCACCAAAGCTATATTCGGTAAACTTTTTACGTTAAGTTTATCTTTTATGTCTGCATCCTCATTCATCAGGAGAAACATTTTTTCAATATCAACGAAAGATTGTTTCAATTCCCGATACAACGCTCCCAGGAAATTTAACGGTAAGAAAAGTTGAATTAAAAAAGCATTAATAAGTACTAAATCGCCGATTGTCATAGAGCCTTTTTCAAAAAGAAAAAATGCTTGCAATAGTATCAAAACCGATGAAGAGCTTATAATCACTGCCTGACCGAGATTCAGGATCGATAATGAGCTTTGACTTTTTTCTGCAGCCTTTTGCCAAATCATCAATTTATCCTTATAACGCTCATGTTCAAACTTCTCATTATTAAAATACTTTACTGTTTCATAATTCATTAAAGAGTCCACTACACTTGCATTTGCGACCGCATCAGACTCATTCATAGCTCGCCTTAAAGTGATTCGCCAGTTCGTGACGTAAACCGTAAAGATTGAATACAGAAAAATAGTTATTAATATGGTTATGGCAAAAGAAGGTTGATAATTTATTGCAAGCCAACTTGAAACGAAAATGACTTCAAAGAATGTCGGCAAAATGCTGTACAAGGTAAAATTCACAATAGTGCTGATTCCTCTCATGCCCCTCTCAAGCTCTCTTGTCAAGGCTCCAGTTTTTTTTGACAAATGAAATCCCAATGAGAGTGTATGTAGGTTTTTAAATACTTTGAGGGCTATTTCACTCACGGCGTTATAAGTTACCTTAACGAAAACAAACTCTCGTAATTCTGAAAAGCATGTCGATAGAAAGCGTAAAATTCCGTACACTGTAATCAGCACAATTGGGTAGTAAATCAATTGCTCCTCAGACTGAGGAAAAGTGCCAGTCAAGCTATTTGAGTTTTGTTTGTCCGAAAAAAAATCAATCAAATATTTAAAAGTTATGGGTACTGACACTAGTGTTAGTTTGGCGCCTATCAGAGCGATCAATGCGAGAGTCATCCTTTCTTTAAATTTTAAGAAAAAAGGAAGAAAATCTCGAACTACGTTAAAAAAATTATAAGAAGTCATATGAGTTTAACTAAGAGCTATCCATCCCTCTAGGGGATCCAATTTTCTAGGAAAACCAAAGTTAACCATTCTTAAAGTTTCAGATGCTTGTAAAGCACATATCACAGAATCAAGATAGTCACCCTTAAAATCCATAATCATTTTTCTTTGTAAGGCTAGACTACATATTAATTTTGTTGATAATCCGGCTTTACCATATCTTAGGTAATTGATAATCCGTTTTCGCATCATTATCCGGTAAGGGGAGTCTTTATTCTTATCATCATTTTTATACGGTTTATTTGTAATCACCCTAGCCGTTAATGCAGGGTATACCTCAAATGCTAGCCTATGCGAGTATTTTTTATTATTGATCATATATTTATCGATATCTTGTCTCTCTTTTAATGAATTAAATTTTTTCTGATGCGCTGGGAAAATCAATCCCTCCTGCAGCATCCTTGCCATACCTGAGTGCATCATCCATGCTACGGGTGGATTTACCCATCTCATAGCAGGACTCGATTTAGACGTTTTATCGGTAACTCTGTAAGCAAACTTTTTTCCATAGTCTTTTGCATCACACCAATTAATAAAAGATTTCTTCAGGGTTTTTTTTTCGGAAGAGCAATAAAAATCTACGAACATTTTCCAATCAGTAGGCCAGTCAAAGTATTCTATAAGATCACGAGGCATACTAAACGGAAGATCGAATCCACCAACCCATGGACCCTTCTGCGACAAAAATTTTTGAAACGATTCTAACGATTCAATTAAAACAAAATTTGATAACTGAAGACTGTTACCAGAATTTTCTGACAAAACACCACCCCTCAACAAACACTCTGCAACAGCGATAGGCTTTTTTTTAGATGGGGACGAACTGAAATCTATTCCGTAAACTTTCATTGCAAAACTAAATCAATTTCTTTAAATTTGACAGCTTATCTATATCATTTAATGTCTTATCAAGACGAATTCTTTTCATCCTAGGAAACCTTACAGCAATTCCAGACTTATGTCTTTTAGACTCAGATATAGAATCAAAATGCAATTCTATGACAATTTCTGGTCGAACTTTTTTTACAGGACCATAACTCTCCTCGATTATCTTTTTAATTTTTTTGTCAATGGTCTTAATATCGGAATTAGATAAACCGGAGTACGCTTTGGCAAAAGGTACCAGTTCCTGAGGATCCTTCTCATCATTATAAACAGCAAACGTATAGTCAGAGAAAATTCCGCTACGTATTCCATGACCTTTTTGTGCATAGATTATTACCGCGTCAGCTGATAGAGGGTTTATTTTCCATTTATAACTATCATAGCCTGTTTTTCCTTTTGTCCTTCCCACACCATACAAACCATTTTTCCGCTTTATCATGACACCTTCTACCCTATTTTCTCGAGCTGTATTACGTAACTGATTTAATTTTTGGTGGGATACGTTCAAAAAAATTGGTGACAACATAAACTGGTCCAGATTTGAATAGTTTTTTTGGAATTGCCCCAGAATTTTCTTTCTCTTCTCTAAAGGAACCCCCCTTAGATCCGTATTTTTCGTACTCAGAATATCATAGACCATGAAAATAACATCACCAGCCAAGTCCTTGCCTGCTTCACTTGAGCGTGAACTTTTTTTGGCAAAAATTTTTTGAATTGATGAAAATTTTTTTGGTAAATTTCTGTCAAAATCCCAAACTAGCAACTCGCCATCTAACACTACATCTTCCGTAATATATTGCTCTGCAATTCTTATTAATCCTGAAAATTTCTCGGTAACAAACTCCTCTCCTCTCGTCCAAAGCTGTATATCTTTCCTTTGAGTTTTTACATCGATTTTTACTAAAAGCTGTATTCGTATACCATCCCATTTCCATTCAATAATCCAATCGTGTGGTTTATATGTCCGGAAAAAATCATCCTCTATTTGACTTGACAAATTTTGAGAGAGAAAAAACGGAAGGGGTATAGAGTTTTTTATATCCAATTCAAAATTTCTCTGACTGATGGGAAAACGTTCCGAAAACAAATTTTTTACTATCCCAATGTTTGGGTAGGTATCGTTGAAAAATAAAATTAATCTAGATGCAATTAACTCTTTTTTTACTCTACATATTTCAGCAATAACCTGCGCAATCTGTAGTCTTGAAATACCAAGCCTGAATCCTCCAGTAAACAATTTGCAAATTGTAAAAATGTAATAAAAGCTTTTGTGATCAAAATCCTCCATCAGGAAATGAATTTTCTGATCATCATCTTGGTTTTTTATTTCTGTGAAACTTCGTATCTTTTTGTTCAAGGAATGCGTTTGACCTTCTCTAACATCTCTCTTCTCACATACAAGATGAGCAATAGTTTCCGCAAGATCTCCTACAGAATCATAACTTTGATCGAACAGCCATTTAGCCATATTTGTCTTTTTTAGAACATATTTCTTCAATAAATTTGTACTAAATATTCCATGAAGTTTTTCCCCAGAAAGAAAATAAATAGCCCAGGAAATGGAGCGCCATTCGTCATCAGTTTTACTGCAAATTGTTGTCTCACCGGGATCATCCTGTCCTAAAGCATTGCAGAGATAATCCTTTATAAGATCTTTTTTTTCTAAATTGCCCAATGCCTGATCAAGATCTCTTATTAAACTAACAAATTGATGCATTCTAAATAGTTCTCTCGATACTTAAGTGACCTGTTTCAACTCCTTTTTCTTCAAGATGTTTACGAAAAATATTTGATCTTCCGTGTACAGGAATCACACATTTCGCATCCGTAAAGTCAACCAACCCATTTAATTCTTTCCAATCAGCGTGATCGGAAAGAACAAATCCTTTACAACCTGTTTCCCGTCGCCTATTACCTCTGATTGCCATCCACCCAGAAATTACCGCTTGAATGCAAGGTTTAAAATGGCTGACCAATCTTGCACCCTTTGTACTTGGAGGCAACAAAATGAGAGTTGGATCTTTGGTCTTCTTCTTTAAAGAAATAGTGGAGTGATCTGGAAGTTTGATGCCATGCTGTTCATAAATATTATTAATTGCTAAGATGCTTGGGTGTACCCTGATATTTCCTTGAAATGCTGCTGCGCCAAAAAATTTTTCCATGCCATGTAGGATTCTTTGAGATTTTCCGAGAGAATAACAATATAGAATCAAATTCATCTTTGACTCTTTACATCTCTCCCATAAAGCAAAAATTTCTTTCAAAACATCAGACTCTTCTCTCCAACGAAATATTGGTAGTCCAAATGTCGACTCCATAACTAGGACGTCCGTTTTTACTATTTCGAAGGTATCACAAGACGAGTCTGAAGATAGTCTGAAGTCACCAGTGTAGAGCCACTTATGACCTCCTTTATTTAAAAGTATTTGCGAAGCACCAAGAACGTGGCTAGCAGGAAACATTGTTAGGTCGATATCCCCAATCCTCAAACTTTCGCCGAATTCTAACGATTGAATACTACCAAACTTTACTCGATGACTGATAATATGCTTCGATCGGTAAGAGCATAAAATCTTTTTATGGCCGTTTTTCGCATGATCTGCATGACCATGCGAAATAACGGCATTTTCTACAGGCAATATTGGGTCAATGTAGAAACCGCCATGATTACAATACATCCCCTCCTTACGCAGAACAATCAATTCTTCTCTTTTCATCTAGGATCAAGGGGTAAGTTGATTAAATCTTGTATCGCTTCCTTATTAGTCCAGGAAAAACATCGTTTTATGGCTTCTGCGGGATTTAACCAACAGTAGGAAGAATGCTCTCTCGGGGATAATTTCACTTCAACATTTTTCGGAACGCCTATAGAAAAGAAGTGCTCCTGATTAAACCGAACGCCCTCTGGATAACGATGTGCCCAGTGTTGAAAAATTTCAAACTGTCGTGAAATTTTCCAATCTCTCAGTCCAAATTTCCCGGCATCGATTCCTGTTTCTTCCTTCAACTCTCTTCGAGCTGCCTCGTAAAGCGATTCGCTGTAACTTGAAATACTCCCCGTAACAGATTGCCAATACCCCTTTTTATCTGCTCGTTCGAGCAAAAGAATTTTGTTATTAATATCATGAACCACTACTAAAACTGAAATGGGAATTTTTTTTTTAATGACACTAGTCTATTTTCTTCAGTTTAAGTCCCAATTCTTCCAGCTGTTTATCACTAGCTTGTCCCGGCGCTTGTGTTAGAAGACATTGACCCCTTTGAGTTTTTGGAAAAGGAATTACGTCTCTGATTGAAGAAGCATTACAAAGGAGAGCTACTAATCTATCTAATCCAAAGGCTATTCCCCCATGAGGAGGAGCACCATAGCTTAATGCATCAAGCAAAAAACCAAACTTATCGCTGGCATCTGTCTCCGAAATTCCCATCGTTTTAAATATTTCTTTTTGAACGTGCATTTTGTGTACTCTGATAGAACCACCTCCAACTTCAGAACCGTTTATAACCATATCATAGGCTTGAGAAAGACAAGCACCTGGATCAGAAGATATTAAAATTTCGTGCTCTTTTTTAGGGGCAGTAAAAGGATGATGAACAGCAGTCCACCGTTTTTCTTCGGCGTCGTATTCAAACATCGGAAAATCAATTACCCAAAGCGGTTTCCAACTCTGTTCAAATATATTCTTTTCCTTTGCGAAATTGCTGTATCCAATTTTTGTTATAAGGGCTGCTAAAGAATCATTAACAACTTTCTGCATGCCTGCCCCAAAAAATAAGATATCACCAGTCTTTGCTTTTGTTTTTTCGAGGATCCGATTCAATGCAGTTTCATCGAAATTCTTTACTATTGGCGACTGTAAACCGTCTCTACCCTTCGTTATGTCGTTTATTTTTATCCATGCAAGACCTTTTGCTCCAAATATTTTTACGTACTCAGTGAGTTCATCTATCTCTTTACGAGTTAGCTTTTCTCCTCCTGGGACACATAATACGCTTACCTTACCACCTGATTTCACAGCATCGGCAAAAATTTTAAATTCAATATTCTTAACAATCTCGGAAATTTCACATAACGAGAGATTAATTCGCAGATCTGGCTTATCAGTACCGAATTTTTCGATTGCCTCTGTGTAAGTAAGAATTGGAAATGGCCGACTTAACTTAATATTTGATACCCTGGTAAATATCGAGGCGATCATTTCCTCGAATATTGCTCTTATTTCAACCTCATTAAGAAAAGTTGTTTCACAGTCAATTTGAGTAAATTCTGGCTGTCTGTCAGCCCTCAAATCCTCATCACGAAAACATTTTGTTATCTGATAATACCGATCAAACCCAGCTATCATCAAAAGCTGTTTAAAAAGTTGCGGAGACTGCGGAAGTGCGAAAAACTCACCCCGATTTATTCTAGAACTAACTAAAAAATCTCTAGCTCCTTCGGGCGTAGATTTGGTCAGGACCGGTGTCTCAATATCTATGAAGTTTAAATCATTAAGAAATAATCTCACTTCTTTAATAAAATTATGCCTCAACAAAATATTTTTTTTCATTTGCTCGGTTCTTAGGTCAATTACCCGATTAGCAAGTCTAGTATTCTCATTAATTGAATCATCATCGACCGGGAAAGGGGGTGTCTTTGATTCGTTTATAATTTCGAGAATCACACAAACAATCTCAATGGCGCCACTAGACAAACTGGGATTTTCGCTACCTTCGGGTCTTTTGCGAACTTGCCCAACCACCCTTAAGCAATACTCGTTTCTAACTTTTTCCGCCAAGGAAAAAACGTCACGATCCTCCGGATTACAAACAACCTGAGCCCTGCCGGACAAGTCCCTCAGATCAATGAAAATCACACCTCCGTGATCCCTTGTTTTGGCTGCCCAACCGCAAAGAGATACTCGTAAACCACAATCCTTAGCCGTCAATTGGCCGCAATAATGACTTCTCAAAGAAAAACTATCTTTTTTCTGTTCCATGCGTAGACTTTGCTTTCGTTTTTTTCACAGTACTTTCATTGGCAACAACAGATTTTTTTTCCGGATTGTTATTAGTAGGGCTCAGTTTATCCCCTCGATTTTTCTCGTTACTGCTATCCACCTTACGAGGAGTGTCCCCAGTTTCCGTATTCTTTACATTGCTCTCACCCTTTTTTCTCTGATCTTTAAAATCAGTTACGTACCAACCTCCCCCCTTCAAGACAAACCCGGCAGCCGTTAATTGTTTAGAGTAAGAATCTTTTCTGCAGGCAGGACATTCAACCAAAGGGGGGTCTGAAATCTTTTGCAAAACATCAGATTGATGGCCGCAAGCATCACACTTGTAAGAATAAATGGGCATAATTATCTTTTCTTAAAAATGTATAGTTCTAAAAAGGTATATCGTCATCTAGATCTTCAAATCCCTTAGCTACGGGACTGTCACCGGCTTTTGAATTACCAGTTATGGGATTGGGGCCCGACTCATTAGTTTTGGTATTGCCTAAAGACTCCCCATTCGAACCAGATCTGGATCCAAGCATCTGCATATTATCCCCAACGATCTCGGTGGTGTAACGGTCTTGACCATTTTGATCCTGCCATTTCCTTGTCTGCAACCGTCCTTCAACGTAAACAGATTGTCCTTTTTTTAGATACTCTCTCGCGACCTCCGCGAGCCTATTGTAAAGCACTATTTTATGCCACTCTGTTTGTTCTTTTAGCTCCCCAGAACCTTTGTCTTTATATCTAGAACTGGTAGCAAGGGAAAGGTTAGCTATGGCTCTCTCATCTGATGTATACCGTATCTCAGGATCCCTACCCAAATTACCTAAAACAATTACTCTATTCACTGAAGCCATCGCACCACCTATCTACTCCCGTATTCAACCCTCTTTTTTTAACCTAAGCGAGGATATTCCCCAAATAAATAATAATATCAAGCAAAAGTAAATGATACCATCAAACCCGAATTTTCCGAAAAGCAAACCGCCAACAGTTCCTCCAAAGAAAATGCCTAATGCTTGAAATGTATTGTAAATGGCCAGAGAAAACCCTCTGCTCTCAAAAGCAGATAACTTCGATACCCAGGAGGGTAGTATTGCCTCTAGCAAGTTGAACCCGAGAAAATAAATAACTAAGGATAGGAAAAATATGACCATATTGTCTGAGAACTGACCAAATGACCAAATGGATAGAAATAATAGAAATATTGAAAAAATAAAAAAGAGCCGCTGTTTGCCATCTTTAGTTATCTTTTTTATGGGCCAGATAATACCTAAAAATGCAAAACAAAGAACAGGAAGATAAATTTTCCAATGGTCCTCAATCGTGTAACCGAAATCGATAAAGTACAAAGGAATTATAATGAATAGCGCAGCTTGAATAGACATAAGAGAAAAGACACTAAAGAACATCATAGTTAATTGGAACGATAAGTTACCAAAGTTGTAACTTTTTAAAATTGGTGTTGATCTGAAACTTTTTTTTTCTTCAATGCTAAATACCGCCAACATAGCCATCATTCCCAACAGACAAACGATAAGGAATAACCCATTTAACCCTACATAAAAATAGGTAATCGGCGAAAGTACTAGAGCTATTATAAATGCCGCAGCAATGGATAATCCCACGAAAGCCATTGCTTTTGTTCTCACATTCGGGCGTGTTAGGTCTGCTAAAAATGCGGTTACAACAGACGAGATTGCACCCATTCCTTGCACAAGCCTTGCAATTACAAGCTCCGTAATATTTGTCGACAATGATGCCATAAGGCTTCCAATTGAAAATATGATTAAACCAATAACTATTACTTTTTTGCGACCAAAAAAGTCAGATAAAATTCCGAATGGTATCTGAAAAATAGCCTGGGTAATACCATAGGCGCCAATAACAAACCCAGCCTTCAGCCCTAAATCCATGGAGTTGCTTGTCTGTAGGTCATATACAATTACCGGCATTACAAAAAATAAACCGAGCATTCTTAAACCGTATACAAAACACAGAGCAAAAATCGCTCGCCTTTCTTCAAGATAAAAAGTTTCTGTTTCTCTCATGTCTGGTTATATTAATGCATAATTTGAATTTAAAATAAGGTTATGAAAGAAAATTCGTTTATCCATGTACGTGGCGCAAGTACACATAATTTAAAAAAAATTAATGTCGATATTCGACGAAATTCCCTAGTAGTTGTAACCGGTGTATCCGGATCAGGGAAATCCTCATTAGCATTTGATACAATCTATGCGGAGAGCCAACGGAGATATGTGGAGTCACTTGCTATGACTGCTAGAAGATTTATTCCCTTACCTCCGAGGCCTGATGTAGATTTGATTGAGGGGTTATCCCCGTCAATAGCGTTGGAACAAAAGAGTCTTATCCAAAACCCACGTTCAACTGTGGGAACATTGACAGATATTTACGATTACCTGCGAGTACTATTCGCAACTAAGGGGGTTTCAAACTGTCCTATTCATGGAGAACCTCTTTCTTTAAAGACCATTAGTGAAATATGTAAATTTATTTACAACGAATTTTCTGATCAACTAATCGCAATATGTTCAAAACTTGAGTTCGATAATCTAGATCAAAAAACTATACAGCAAAAATTTGAAGAATTAAAATCGTTAGGGTATTCAAAAATTCGAATTCATAGCTCCGGAAAAAATGTCAATATTCTTAATTTAGACTCAGATTTTCAACAATCATTTTCAAAGATCTCTCAAATAGAACTAGTTGTAGACCGCGTGAAGGTATCAACCGATAACTCTGACAGAATAAAGGAATCCCTGGAGTTAGCTATGAGTATCGAAGGGAAAGTAGCAAAAATAGTTTGTCTTAATAACAAAGGAGTAGAATATATTTTCGCGAACAGTCCAACCTGTACGAAATGTGAATTCAAAGCGGAGGAGTTGAATACCAGTTGTTTCTCTTTTAATAAACCTCAGGGTGCTTGCGACTTTTGCAAGGGGCTAGGATTAGTCATTGAGTTTGATCTTAAAAAGATAGTAAAATTTCCCGATGTTTCAATTGAGGGTGGTGCCATTCCTGGTTGGGATAAAAGGAATAAGTATAACTATGCAGTTATGGAAGGATTGGCAAAAAAATATAATTTTTCAACTTCAGAAAAATTTGAAAGTCTGCCAGAAAACATAAAAAGAATAATTCTTCATGGTGAGCCGTCACGTAAGAATTCCTTTTCCGGCATAGTTCCTCATCTAATTGACCTTTGGAAAAAAGCGAACGACAAAACACTGAGAGATAATTTAGTCGAGCTCAAAAGTGAATTGGTTTGCCCTGTTTGCAATGGTAGCAGATTAAATAAATTAGCTCGTTCCGTAACGATTGAATTGGGGAAAAAAATCATTACAATCGAAGATGTTCTTGACTTGTCGATCACAGGCTTGTTGAAACTTTTTTCGGAACAAAAGGGTGTCGATGAGCAAGGAACTGACGGAGACCAAATTGTAACTGAAATAAAAAGTAGGATTGAGCTCCTTGTCGAGTTAGGGTTGCAGTACTTAACGTTAAAGAGATCGTCTATGTCTCTCTCAGGTGGAGAAGTTCAACGCATCAGATTAGCTTCTCAAATTGGAGCTAAATTATCAGGAATAACTTATGTGTTAGATGAGCCGTCTAAGGGGCTTCACGCGAGAGATAATAAAAAGCTTATTGACTCTCTTAAAAAACTTAAAAAGCATGGTAACAGTGTCATTGTAGTTGAGCACGACAGAGATATGATGCTCGCTGCCGATCAAATAATTGATTTAGGACCGGGGGCTGGGATAAACGGTGGAGAAATCCTTTTCTCCGGGAATTTGGCAGATTTAAAAAAAATGGAGAAATCTGAAACGGCTAAAGTTCTAAATAAGATTAATAGGATTAGATTGACTGAAAGAGAGTTTGAGAATGTTGAGGGATGGATAAGGATCGACAATGCGTCAGAAAACAACTTGAAAAATATCTCTGCCAATTTTCCTATTAATAAGTTAATTTGCGTAACAGGCGTCTCTGGTTCAGGAAAATCAACTTTGATTAACAAATCTTTGACCGATGATTTCAAGAACGGCCAGTTGACTTTTTTGGATTCTAAAAAAAATAAAGTCCAACAAAAGAATAGACTCATAGAAAAACTTATAATGATTGACCAAAAAGCCATTGGAAAGTCCCCAAAAAGTAACCCGGCTACCTACACAGGTATATATTCATTAATTCGAGAATTATTTGCAACTACGGTATTGGCCAGAGAAAAAGGCTACTCTGCGGGAAGATTTTCATTTAACAACGAAAGCGGAAGATGCCAAAAGTGCAAAGGAGAGGGTTCCATTAAAATCGATATGTATTTTTTACCTGATGTTTACTCAATTTGTGAGGAATGTAATGGGACTCGGTTCAATAATGAAACTAAACTAGTGCGGTGGCGTGGTAAAAATATATCTGACGTCCTCGAAATGACAGTTGAGGAAGCATTGACGTTTTTCTCTTTCAGTAAAAAAATTGTAAAAATTCTAGTTACATTAAAAAGTGTTGGTTTAGGCTATATTAAACTAGGGCAGAGCTCACTAACATTCTCGGGCGGTGAGGCGCAAAGAATTAAGCTCGCCAGAGCATTATCTCGTTCTAACGATCAAAAAACACTTTACTTGCTTGATGAACCAACCACAGGTCTCCATCAATGTGAAATATCTTTACTTATAAAGGTTCTTAAACGATTAGTGGACCTTGGGCACTCAATCATAACAATAGAACACAATCTAGAGTTTATAATATCTAGCGACTGGATCATTGATATGGGACCTGAGGGAGGACCAAAAGGCGGTAAAATAATTGCGGAAGGTCGTCCTAGCTCTGTGGCAAAGAAAAGACTTAGTCATACGGGACAATTTATTAAGTCCTACTTCAAAGCGTAAACAAAAGATTAATGTAATCTGAATAATAAAGTATGTAACTCTCCAGATTCTCTTAATAAATTCATAAAGTTTCTTTGTTATTATTAAAACAAAAAATACATACAACTCATATACATATAATCTCAACATATCTCAGAAAATTGTCGTATATCTTCCACGGGACTTTATTTTTAAATAACATTGCTATTTTCGATGGTAAAAATTAAAGTCCAGAAAAATTAATTAGTAGTTATTCAAAAAATTTTTCAGATAAATGACAAAAAAAATGCGGTAGGTTTACTATCGGCGATGTCTAGCTAACAACTCGTGTATAAACGACTTAAAAAGTAAGATTTATTATTATAGTTGAACACCCCACGGGTCAACTTTTGGGCACACTAATCTAAAGTTAGTCAAATGATTAGTGAATTTGTCACCCTGTTGTAGACATCTAGGAGATTTTAAAAAGTTAAGAGAGAGCCGTTTTAACTTTAATAAACGTCTCTTACGTATCGTTTATCTAATTTTAAATTTTTAATATACTCTGACGCCTTATCCATTGTGAGATTTCCATGTTTTTTGACGACCTCGAATAAGGTTTCATCAACATCTTTTGCCATTTTCGATGCATCTCCGCAGACGTAGAAATGGCCGCCTTGCTCAAGAAGGGAAAAAAGCTCTTTCCCATTTTCACGCATTTTATCTTGTACATAAACTTTGTTGGGCTGGTCTCGAGAAAAAGCTAAATCTAATCTATTGAGAACTCCAAGTTCAATCATTTCCTCCATTTCACGCTCATATAAGAAGTCACAATTTTTGTGTTGGTCACCAAAAAATAGCCAATTCGTTCCAGTTGCTCCTTTCTCCTGTCTCTCCTGCAAAAATGCTCTAAAGGGAGCGACTCCGGTGCCAGGCCCTACCATTATCATAGGCAAGGAATCATCTTTCGGTACCCGAAAGTTCTTATTTGGTGTTAAGAAAATCCCCGCTAAATCCCCCGTAGAAACCTGATCTGCCAGGTATGTTGAGGCGACACCTTTATGAAGTCTGCCTCTATAGTCCCACCTAACAGCAGACACTGTCAGATGAACCTGGTTTGGAAATGCTAAAGAACTTGACGAAATCGAATATGCTCGGTGTTGCAAAGGCCTAAGTAACTGTATAAATTTGGCAGGCGTCAACATTAAATTTGAGTTAATGTTGAGCAAATCCAAAATATCCTTTCCCCAAAGGAAAGTATTCAATGAATCTTTGTCATTTATTGCTGCGGTTAGCTCAGGATTTCGAGCCTGTTTTTCAACCTCGGTGACTAAGTCATTAGAAGGAGTCATGATTTCGAATTCGGTCCTTAACAAATCGCCAATGGATTTATCGAATCCTTCAACACTACAATCGAAATTTACTTTCAAGCGATCTAAAATAGCAGTTACAAGACCGGTATCATTTACAGGAATAATTCCAACTGCATCTCCTGCCTCATAGTTAATATCACTGTCCGCCAAATCAAATGCAACATGCCTAATATCCTTCTGAGATTGGTCGCCAGATAATTTTAAGTTTTCTATAACTTTTGAGAAAAACGGGTTTTTTTTGTTCCACTTTACTTTTGTTGGTTTCTGGCTTACTACTTCCGCCTCCTGGCTGACCTGGTTCTCATAAGATTTTTGTTCCGTAGGTATTGCAGTATTGAGCCACGTTGTTGCTATCTCTTCATAATCTACATCGCAATCGATCCTTTCTTTAACACGCTTAGCTCCAAGTTGCTCCAACCTAGTATCAATCAATTTCCCCGCCTGACAAAAATCATCATAACCAGTATCGCCTAACGCGAGAACCGAAAAAGATAATCCTTCTAACCGAGGTGCTGTTTCAGCGGACAGGTTCTCCCAGAATATGTTAGCGTTATCAGGCATTTCGCCTTCTCCATATGTGGACACAACAACTATTGCATTCTTCATTTGGCTAAGCTTTTTCATATCAATCGAATCTAATTCGCTTACCTCGGAAGAAAGACCCCGTTCACTCGCGATTGATGATGCTTGATTCGCTAAATCCTCGGCATTTCCAGTTTGAGTACCAAAAAGTATATTTATCGTATCTGCGACGGCACCAGAGTTAGCATCTTTCTCATGGTCAAGCCCGAACCTGCTTGCATTTAAGCCAGCAAAAAACCCATCAATCCACGAACGCTGATCCTCATTAAAAGGAGCGTCATTAGGAATTAAAGGCGTTCTCACTTTTCATCTCCGTTGGTAAACGAGTCATAATATCTTTCACTGAAGTCATCGCAAACAGCTCATCAAAACTAGGAATTTCTCCCAGTGCTGATAAGTTTTTTCTGCCCTGGTGTAATATCCACGAATAGGTGCTCGGACTATCCATACTTAAAACATTCCTCATCGACAAAGTCTGCTTGAAATCTGTTAGTCTCTTATTTGCAACCAAAGTTGCAATTTCCTTATCATTATAGCCAGATAGAGCCGTTCGGGCGTGTTTTGATAGCGCGGTCATTAATGCGAAATCTTCAGTAAGTATTAAATTGCGCACAGATTTATCGAAGTATTCTTTCGATATATCTTTTCCTAATTTTTTTCTAACTAACAGTTGGGCCATCTCCAGAACAGTGTAGGAGTTTAAAAGACGAAACATCTTTGATTCATTATTTATCCCAGAATTTGGGGTAGCGCCATTTAAAATAAAAGAGTTTCTTTTCCATGCGATTTTTAGTTCATTTACCTGGTAAGACGCAAGGGCATCAGATAACTCATCCACAAGTTCTTTTCTGCTTTTGTATGCAAGAATCGCGTCGGAGTCCTGATACTGTAGCAGGGCCCTGGGCATCACCCAAACTATTTTCGACAATTTATTGTCCCAGTCTTCCAACAGTTCTTTTGCTATTATCGACCCGGTGGCATCAAGGTGCCATTCAAGTAATTGGCGCACCGAATGAATGTGTATGTTGTCCTGGAAAGTGTTTGAACCCAACCTTCCAGTGATAACGGAGTCGTGACTCACTAAGTTCTCAAGATTATCCTCAGGATCATATTGGTATATAAATCCTCCAGACATTCCGTTCCCAAGACCTTTGGAAAATCCTCCGATATTAAGAATAGTTCCGTTGGTCATATACTCTGCACAAAATTCTCCGACTCCCTCTACGACCGCTGTTGCCCCAGAGTTTCGAACTCCGAATCTGTCACCTGCTTCACCCTGGATGAAAATTCTTCCCCCCGTAGCCCCAAATAAAGAAAAATTTCCAACAAGTACATTGTCTCCGTATTTATCACCCCCTCCAAAGGGAGATTTAATAACTATTTCACCACCACAGCAAGCTTTACCCACCCCATCGTTACAAGTTCCCGTATGCTCAAAAACCATCCCGTCATTGCAAAAAGCACCAAAGCTCTGCCCGGCAGAGCCCGAAGTTAGGATTTTTATACTTTTGGGCCCTAAATATTTTCTTCCTCTGTTATCTTCTAAAACTTTTTGAATATTTCCCTCAATTTCATAATTTAGAAATCTTTCAATATCAATGGATAATTGACCGCCCACAGATTTATTTCTGTTGTTTAACTGTTTTTTCGAATGTAACACAAGGTGGGTTTCTTTAGACTTTTTGACAAATGTTTTGACCTCACCCAACAATTCATCGTCAAAAGAGTAATCTTTTTCGACGTAAATGGGATTGCTAACTTTTACAACATCCATTTTAACCAGCATATCACGCAAATTAAGTTGGCCAACAGAGGCTGGATGCTCAAGTAAATGCAGTAAATCTGATCTTCCGCAACTCTCGTCAAGACTGTGCAAACCGATACTGGCTAGGATTTCACGAACCTCGTGCGCTACATTTAAGAGATATTGTGCAAGTGCCCTCGGATCTCCATCAAAAGTTTCGGCATTTGTTGTCAAGCCTGCCGGACATTTGACATTACAGTTTTTTGCCATTACACACTTGAGCATCATCAAAGCTGTAGTACCAAATTCAAAACTATCAGCCCCTAATAAGGAAGCTTTGATTACATCCAAACCCGTTTGCATTGCTCCAGAACAACGT
>MDTG01348698.1_pt1 | contig 41561 bp, 47 predicted proteins | sample 811421 | NCBI WGS metagenome assembly MDTG01 (sample SAMN05326645, study PRJNA326480) | marine metagenome | isolation source: seawater | place: Pacific Ocean: South East | collected 2011 | reverse complement strand
TTTGTTTTTTTCTGCCTCATAAACTCTTGCTCTTAATATTTTAAGAGCTTTAGCTTTATTTTTATGTTGAGATTTTTCATCCTGTTGACTTACAACTACACCTGAAGGTATATGTGTAATTCTAACTGCACTGTCTGTTGTGTTTACAGATTGTCCGCCAGGTCCTCCGGATCTAAAAACATCTATTCTAAGATCAGACTCTTTAATTTGAATATCTACTTCCTCTGCTTCAGGTAACACAGCTACGGTCGCGGCAGATGTATGAACTCTACCTTGTGTTTCAGTGGATGGGACTCTTTGTACTCTATGAACTCCAGACTCATATTTAAGATAGGAGTATATATTATTACCATTAACTAAAAAAATAACTTCTTTAAAACCCCCTGCTTCGCTTTTAGAAATACTTATAATTTCTACTTTCCATTTTTTTTTAGAGCAAACCTTCTCGTACATTTTAAACAAATCAGAGCAAAAAAGTGTTGCCTCTAACCCTCCAGTACCAGCTCTAATTTCTACTATGGCATTTTTTTGGTCATCATCATCTTTGGGCAAAAGAAAAATTTTAAGTTTGTTTTCATAATTTTCTTTAAGTTGTTTTAGTTCAATCAGTTCTTTTTTTGCTAAAGTAATCATCTCTTTATCGCTTTTATTATCATTGATAATTTGATCTAATTCTTTTTTATTTTTTTCAAAATTTAAATATTCTCGAGCTAATGTAATGATGTTTCCTAAGTCAGAGTATTCTTTTGACTTTTTTGCATAATTTTTGGAATCCACTTTCCCGCTTGAAAGCTCTTTTTCTAATGAATTATGCCTGTCGATAATCGCCTCAACTTTTTTAATAGGTATCATTTTTAATTGGAGTGTTTTACTTTTTCTTCAACTAATTGGATTACTTTATTTATGATATCTTTGCTTGGTACTTTAGTGTGAGGTATTCCTGATAAATACAATAAATTATTATCTTGACCACCGCCGGTAAGACCAACTTCTGTTTGTGCTGCTTCTCCCGGTCCATTTACTACGCAACCTATAATCGATAAAGTTATAGGTTTTTTGATGTGTGATAATTTTTCCTCCAATATTTTTACTGTATCAATTACAGGAAATGCCTGCCTAGCACAAGAAGGGCATGAAATAATTTGCACCCCTCTCGATCTGATATTTAAAGATTTTAAAATTTCATAACCCGCTTTTATTTCTTCAATTGGATCAGCTGATAAAGAAACTCTTATTGTATCACCTATACCTTTCATCAAAAGTTGTCCTATGCCTATTGATGATTTAATGCTTCCCGTTAATAAACTTCCTGCTTCTGTAATACCTAAATGCAAAGGGTAATCACAAGTTTCTGATAATTTTTCGTAAGATTTAATTGCTAAAAAAACATCTGAGGATTTAACGCTAATTTTAAAATTGTAAAAATCATTATCTTCAAACAATTTTACATTATACATAGCACTCTCAACTAAAGCTTCTGGACATGGTTCTTTGTATTTTTCTAATAATGTTTTGTCCAAAGACCCGGCGTTAACTCCAATTCTTATTGAACAGTTGTGGTCTTTAGCAGCTTTGACTACTTCCAAAACTCTTTCTGCTGAACCTATGTTGCCTGGATTAATTCTTAAACATTTTGCTCCGTTTTTAGCTGCTTCAATAGCTCTTTTATAATGGAAGTGAATATCAGCAACTAGCGGTACGGAAACTTCTTTTGAAATCTGCTTTAAGCTTAAAGTTGATTTTTCATCAGGGCAAGAGACTCTTACTATATCTGCTCCAGCATCTTCCAATTGATTAATTTGATTTATTGTTGCTTTAATATCAGTGGTAAGAGTATTAGTCATAGATTGCACAGAGATAATAGAGTCGCCACCGATGCTTACTTTTCCGACACTAATCTTTTTTGTCTTTTTTCTTTTAATTGCGCGATGAGGTCTAATTTCCATTTTAATCTAAATCAAAAATTGTATGCAGTTTTTTAACAGCTTTCAAAGTATTTTTTTCTTCGATAATTGCAGATATTTTTATTTCGGAAGTAGAAATTGCTAAAATATTAATATTTTCATCAGCTAATGCTCTAAACATTTTAAATGTCACTCCTGGTGTGCTTACCATTCCTGCTCCAACAACTGAAATCTTTGAAACTTTATCATTATGACTAAGATTTTTAAATTTGATTTTTTTATTAGATTTCAGTGTGATAAGGGTTTTTTCTAAATCATCCCTTTTAATTGTGAATGTTAAATCTGTAGTTTTTCCATCTGAAGAAATATTTTGTATAACCATATCAACATTTATTTGATTTAATCCTAGAGGTTCAAATATATCTGCTGCAACTCCAGGTTTGTCTTCAACAGCAATTAATGTAATTTTTGCATCATCTTTAGAGTAAGCCACTCCAGTTACAATTTTTGTATAATCGATGCTCTCTTGGGTAAATATTTCAGTACCTTTCCTGTCAGTAAAAGTTGATCTAACTTGCAGAGGAATATCATACATCATTGCAGTTTGAACAGCTGAGGACTGCATAACTTTTGCGCCCAAAGATGAAAGCTCCAACATTTCCTCATATGAAATTTTTTCAATTTTTTTTGCTAATGGAATTTTGTTTGGATCTGTGGAATGCACTCCATCAACATCTGTATATATTTCGCAACTATCTGTCCCGAAAAGTTTTGCTAATGCTACTGCAGACGCATCTGAGCCTCCTCTACCAATGGTAGTAGTATCTCCATTTTTAGATATGCCTTGAAAACCTGGAACTACTGCAACTCCTCCTTCAGATAAGTAAGTATTAATCTTTTCAACATTTAAGTTTTCTATTCTGGAATTAGTATATTCTCCAGTTGTTAAAATAGGAATCTGCCAACTCATCCAAGATTTTGATTTTATACCTAGTTCAATTAACGCACCAGACATTAGAGCGCTTGTAACTTGTTCACCAGAAGATAAAAGGACATCCAGCTCTCTTTTATTAAATTTTTTAGATATAGAAATAGATTGACTTATTAACTCGTTTGTCTTCCCTGACATAGCAGAAACGACAACTATTATCTGATTTCCTTTAGAATATTCATTCTTTACGATATTTGCTGCATGAATTATTCTATCTATTGAACCCAAAGAGGTTCCGCCAAATTTTAATACTTTTTTTGCCATACTAAGATTTTAATATATAATTAATTAAGTTAAAAATAAGTTAATTAAGAAATAAATGACTACAATAAATAAGGAAGAAATTCAAAAGTTTTCATTATTAGCTGATGAATGGTGGGATGTTGAAGGTAAATTCAAACCTCTTCATATGTTTAACCCGGCTAGAATTAAATACATTGTTGATATTTGCTCTAAACATTTCAAAGTTGATAAGAAAACACCATTAAAAAATTTAAAAATTTTAGATATTGGTTGTGGTGGAGGTCTTATAAGTGAACCGATGTATAGGCTTGGAGCCAAAGTAACAGGTATAGATGCCTCTTTAAAAAATATCAAAGTAGCCGAAATTCACGCTAAGAAAAATAAATTTGACATAAGGTATTTAAACAAATCACCAGAACAAATGGATAGTGATGAAAAATTCGATATTATTTTAAATCTTGAAGTAGTAGAGCATGTTGATAATTTAGATTTATATTTGAATTCATGTTTTAAACTTTTAAAAAAAGGTGGAATAATGTTTACAGCAACACTTAATAGAACTTTCATTTCATATATAAAAGCAATTATTGGTGCAGAATATGTTCTAAGATGGCTTCCTATTGGAACACATGATTGGAATAAATTTTTAAAACCTGAGGAATTAGAGAAAATGCTAAGTGAAATAGGATTTTTTACAAAAGATCTCAGTGGTTTGAGTTTTAATCCATTTTTGAAAAAATGGAAAAAAACTAAAGACGTTTCAGTTAATTATATAATAACTGTCTCAAAAAACTAGTTTTCTTTATCTTCAATCCATGGAATAGAGGTTAATTCTATGCCTTCATCCTTTAATTCTTCTCTTTCTTTGTTTGAAGCAGTTCCATAAATATTATTATTTTTTCTTTTGTCATAATATACATTTCTTACCTCTTGAGGAAATCTTTCTCCGACGTACTCGAAATTTTTTTCAACAAATTTCCTAATTTTTATAAGATCTTTTTTAACTTTAATAAATTCTTTATTTGATGAAAAATTTTCTAGTTCTTTTTTTGAAGACCCTACTATTTTTGGTGACATGATCGATTTTTCAATATTTTGAGATTTGCAATAAATGCATTTTATAAGTTTTTTCTTTTTTAGTTTTTCAAACTCAATTGAGTTTAAAAACCAACTTTCAAACTCATGTTTATTTTTACATTTAAGAATATATTTTATCATAAGGTAAAAGATAATTATTTAATTCAATTTTTCAATAGTCAATTTCTATAATCGGTATTAATATCAATATAATCTTTGGTAAAATCACAAGTATAACACTCAAAAGTTTCGTTGCCTTGGTTGAGATCAATTTCGATAACTATGGAGTCCCACTGCATATACTCTTTTAGTTTTTTTTCATCATGAGTTTCAGATATTTTACCGTTCTCTGCCACTACCATGCCACCGATTTTGATTATTAATTTTTCACTATCAATTTTTTCTCCTGACTTACCAACGCCCATTACAATTCTTCCCCAGTTTGGATCCTCTCCGGCAACTGCTGTTTTTACTAATGGTGAATTAGCTACTGAAAAACCAATTTTTTTAGCACTGGTAATTGACTTTGCATTTATGATTTTAACTGTTATAAATTTTTTAGCTCCCTCGCCATCTATTACTATTTGTTTTGCTAAATTCATTGTAAGTTTTTTTAAAGCTGCTTCAAATTTTTGAATAATAGGATCAGTTATATTTCTATTTTGTCCAATTTTAACTTTTTTTGTGGAAAAAATAGCTATCATATCATTGGTAGATTGATCGTTGTCAACTGTAATGGCATTAAAAGAGTTTTGAGATACTCTTTTTAGTAATATCTTTAATATATTAGAAGGTATCTCGACATCAGTAAAAATAAACGAAAGCATGGTAGCTAAATTAGGAGCAATCATACCAGAACCCTTGGCTAAGCCAGCTATTCTGATCATTTTGTTTCCAACAGTAAATTCTTCGTAAGCTAGTTTAGGTTTTGTGTCTGTCGTCATAATAGCTGATGCGGTTTTTAACCAAATAAGTTTATTTTGATCTGTTCTTAATTTTTCTACAAGTTCTTGAACGCTCTGATTTATTTTATCAGTTGGAAATTTTTCACCAATAACACCTGTTGAAGCAAATAATATGTCTTTTATTTTTACGGCTTCATTTACGCCCTCTTTAGTTTGAGATTCTCTTAAAGTAAGAGTCTTTGATAAATTTTTTGCTATTTCATCCAAACTTTCTAAACCTTGGTTGCCTGTAAATGTATTTGCATTTTTTGTATTAACAATTAATGCTTTGATTGATTTTTTGTTTGATTTTTGATTCCAAACTAATGACTCTGAAATTATGCTATTTGTGGTTTGAAGAGATGCATAATTTGCTCCCTCCTTAAAATAAAATAAAGACAAATCATCTCTGCCATTTGAATATAAGTCAGCCGATACTGAGGATATCTCAAGGCCATCTATAGTTTTAAGTTCTTGAAACTCCCCCATTTTTGACATTTTTCTTTTGTCATTGAGGAAATTTTTTAAATTTATTGTCATAAATGCTATTTTATTTGAAATATAAATACATATATAGAAGTATTAAAACTAAGTTATAAATCTATTAATATGAATTTACTAACAAAAACTCTTAATAAGATATTTAAAAGTGGCAATCAACAACAATTAGATAAAATAAAACCTCTAATCGTTCAGATCAATAATCAAGAATCTCACATTAGTTCCCTAAAAGACAATGAATTTAAAGAAAAAACATATCTTTTAAAAAAAAATATTAAAGAAGGTAGAGATCTTAATTCCGTAATTCCCGAGAGCTTTGCTCTAGTAAGAGAGGCTGCAAAGAGGGTTTTAGGAGAAAGACATTATGACGTTCAGTTAGCTGGTGGAATAATTTTACATAACGGAAAAATAGCTGAGATGAAAACAGGTGAAGGAAAAACTCTCGTCTCTACTTTACCTGCCTATCTGAATTCATTAACTGGAAAAGGTGTTCATATAGTTACTGTGAATGATTATCTGGCAAAAAGAGACTCTGAATGGATGGGAAAAATATATTCTTTTTTAGGATTAAAAACAGGATGTATAGTTAATGCTTTGGAAGATAACGAAAGAAAAATAAATTATGCTAACGATATTACTTATGCAACAAACAATGAATTAGGTTTTGACTATTTAAGAGATAATATGAAATATGATATATCTGAAATGGTACAAGGTGATTATAATTATTGTATTGTTGATGAGGTAGACAGTATATTAATTGACGAGTCTAGAACTCCTTTAATCATTTCTGGAAGAGTTGAGGACAAAAGTAATCAATATATTTCTTCAAACAATTTTATAAAAAAATTACAAAAATCTGACTTTGAAATTGATGAAAAAAATAAAAATGCAATATTAACAGATAGTGGTATAGACAAAATTGAAAAATTGTCAGTACAAGCAGGGATTTTGAAAAATAACAATTTTTATGATCCACAAAATTTAGATTTGGTTCATCATATTAACCAAGCTTTAAAAGCAAATTTACTTTTCAAAAAAGATACAGATTATATTATTAAAGAGGGCAAAGTTCAGATTATTGACGAATTTACAGGTAGAATTCTTGATGGAAGAAGATTTTCTGATGGTTTGCATCAAGCCATAGAAGCAAAAGAAAATGTGGAAGTTCAGGAGGAGAATCAAACTCTCGCATCCATTACATACCAAAATTATTTTAGACTCTACAAAAAATTATCTGGAATGACTGGAACTGCTTTAACAGAAGCAGAGGAATTCTTTGATATATATAAATTAAATGTTGTATCAGTTCCTACAAATAAAAAAATGATAAGAAAAGATCTAAATGATCAAATTTTTAGAACAGAAAAAGAGAAATACTCAGCTATTACAAATAAAATTATTGAATGTAGTAATAAGGGTCAACCCGTATTAGTTGGAACTACTAGCATTGAAAAATCAGAAAAAATATCAAAACTTTTGTATGAGAAAAAAATAAAACATAATGTTTTAAATGCTAAGCAACATGATAAAGAAGCAAAAATTGTAGCTGAGGCTGGTAAAATTGGGGCAATCACAATTGCTACCAATATGGCTGGACGAGGAACAGATATTCAGCTAGGTGGAAATAAGAATATTTTAGATAGGAGCACAGAGTCTAAAACTGAAAAAACAGCTGACAAAGAAAAAGTAAAGTCATTAGGAGGTTTGTTTATAATAGGGACTGAAAGACATGAGAGCAGGAGAATTGATAATCAGCTGAGAGGAAGATCTGGAAGACAAGGAGATCCTGGGACTTCAATATTTTATATAAGTTTAAAAGACGAACTAATGCGAATATTCGGCGCTGAATCAATCGACGGAATGCTAAAAAAACTTGGATTAAAAGAAAATGAGTCTATTGATCATCCTTGGATAAACAAAGCCATTGAAAGAGCTCAAGAAAAAGTAGAGGGGAGAAACTTTGATATTAGAAAAAATTTAATAAAATTTGATGACGTAATGAACGATCAAAGACAAGTCATTTTTAGTCAAAGACTTAATATTTTAAAAGATAAGGACATCTCTACTATGTTGAATTCTTTTCTGGAAGAGTCGACAAATAATCTTGAACAAATAAAAGAAGATTATAAAAAAAGTAACGATAAAAAAACTTATTTAGCTGCAATTAAAGGTGTTACTGGTAACGCTATAAATGATGATCAATTAATCAATATAACCTCCTTTAATAAAGAGGAATTTTCGAAAAAAATCAAAAGCACCTATGAAACAAAAAAAAAAGAAAGAATTAAGCTTATAGGCCAAGATCAAAACAATGATATTGAAAAAAAAATATTCTTACAAATAATTGACTTTTCTTGGAGATCTCATTTACAGTACCTTGAACAACTTAGACAAGTTATTGGATTAAGAAGCTATGGTCAAAAAGATCCCCTATCGGAATTTAAAAAAGAAGCTTTTACTCTTTTTGAAATTTTACTAGATAGGATAAAAACCGATGTAATTAAATTCTTGCTCAATATAAACGTAGTAGTTTCTCCAAATAAAGAAAAACAAAAATCAGATACAAAAAATATTCAAAATGATTTAAAAAAACGAAAAATTCAAAGAAATGAAAAATGTCCCTGTGGATCAGGAAAAAAATATAAACATTGTTGCGGATCTATTTAATTTTTTTTAATTTGTTGAAAGGCTTTTAAAGCAGACTGTCTGGCCAACTGATGATCTACAATTGGAAAAGGATAATTTTTTCCCAATTCGAAGTTTTGTATTTTATTTTTCATCTCCCATGGCTTATGAATAAATTCTTCAGGAATTTCTTTTAATTCTTTAACCCACTTTTTTACATAGCTTCCTTTTTTGTCAAATTTCTCTCCTTGAAGTATAGGATTAAATATCCGAAAATATGGGGCAGCATCTGCACCACAACCTGAAACCCATTGCCATCCTGCTGTATTGTTAGCCGAGTTAAAATCTACCAAGCAATTTTGAAAATGTTTTTCCCCCTCTTTCCAATGTATTCTTAAATGTTTCACTAAAAAAGAAGCTGTTATCATTCTTACTCTATTGTGCATCCATCCTGTTTCATACAACTCTCTCATACCAGCATCTACAATAGGATAACCTGTTAAACCTTTTTTCCAAGCACTAAGAAATTTTTTATTTTCTGTCCAAGGAAAATTATCAAACTCTTTTCTTAAATTTTGTTTTAACATTTCTGGAAAATAATTTATCAGACTATAGCTAAACTCTCTCCAACCCAATTCATTAATAAATTTTCTATAACCTCTTTTCTTAACTTTTAATTTTTCGCACTCTTCCCAAACTGTTTCTACATGAATTTGACCAGAAGCCAGATAAGGTGAAAGTCTCGAGGTGCCTTTAACACTAGGTATATCCCTTTGATCTCCATAATTAATTATGTTCTCACTTAAAAACTTTTTTAAGATCTTAGAAGCCTCTTTTTCTGATGGATCCCAATATTCTGAAAATTTATCTTGCCAATTAGCTGGTTTAAAAACATCTTCTTTTTTTGAATATTCGTTTAAAAATTTACTTTTAGAGGTTCTTTTCTTTGGCAATGTATCTTTCGAAAACCCTTTATCTAAATAAACTTTTTCTGCATTTTTCCAAAATGGAGAAAATACTTTGAATGGAGTGTTGTCATTTTTTTTAACTTCATTAAATTCATTTAATACGTTCCCTTTGAAAATCTTATAGGGAATATTTTTTTTACCAAGTTTTAGTACTATTTTTTCATCAAATTTTAAGAAATCAGGTTCATAAATTTTATTCCAATAAATAGAAAAATTTTTGTATTGTAATATTTTTTCGAAAGTACTCTCATAAGAATCTGAAAGAATTACTTCTAAATTTATATTTAAATTATCAAGATCCTTTTCAAAATTTAAAAGAGATTTATATATCCACCATTGTTTTGCTTCTCTTTTTTTTTCGAATTCTTGTTTTTTAAAAATGTAAACCACTGACACATTTTCATGATTTAAAGTAGCGTAAGTTAAGGCGTCGTTTCTTTTGACTCTAAAGTCTTCTCTTAACCAAAAGACCGCATTTTTCGTCATATTGATTTCTTATTTTCTAAATAATAATCAAAACTGCAAATTTGAGGCTTGTTTGCGATGATTATTAATAAGCCGCCCATAATTGAAATATTTTTTAAAATGATTGTAAGTTGGGATCCATCTTCGAGAAAGTGGTAGCCATGGAAAATAACAGTTACAGTAAATACAAACAAAGCTAATAATGAAGCTACAATTTTAATTTTATATCCTGCAATAAGTAACAAAGGAATTATTAATTCAAATGCTATAGATGGGTAAAATAAAATTTCTGGGACCCCATGGTCTGACATGTACATCATGCTCATATCTGGATTAAAAAATTTTTTTACTGCTTCAACAATAAAAAGCATAGATATAAAAATTCTTCCTAAAACTTCTACTATATGCATTTATTTTTTTTCAATTACTTCTTTAAGTTCACTATATTCTTCACAATTGCAATCCTTCAAAACTGCTAATCGCTCTTCGGCTAAATCTAAGCGTCCAGTATTTACGTAAAGCTCTCCTAAATACTCGTTGATTCCGTTATGTTTAGGATTAATTTTTAGACCTGCTAAATAGTATTTTTCTGCATCTTCGAGTTTACCTGTTTTTCGTAAAGTAAAACCTAGATAGTTTAAAATATCTGGATTATTTCTATCTGTTTTATAGGCAGCTTGAATTTTTTCTAGAGCCATAGAGTATAATTTATTTGCTCTTTCTTTTTTATCTTTTTCCTCTAGCTTTTTAGCTCTTTTAATTAATTTTTCTGCATCCTTATAAAAATCCATATAGTTTTCACTGCTACCACTATCACTACCTGCTCCGTAAGAAGGGTTCACGTATTGCGCAAATATAAATAAAGCTACCAATATGATTAATATGTTTTTAAACATTTTATTATTTTAGTTAAAATCGTCAAAATAATCCAATGTATCAAAGGTCACAGGTTTGGGTGGTGGCCTTGGTTTGAATCGCACAAACGACACATACCTTTTCAGGGTACTGCTCTACTACTGAGCTACAAGGCCGAGGTAAATCAAAATCTAAAAGTTATCCTGCCTTTAGTCAAATCATAAGGCGTCATTTCTACCATGACTTGATCGCCAGCGAGAACTCTTATTCTGTTCTTTCTTAATTTTCCAGCAGTATGAGCCAGAATTTCATGGTTATTTTCTAACTTAACTCTAAACATAGCATTAGGAAGTAACTCTGTTACTTTGCCTTTAAATTCTAATGTTTCTTGTTTAGCCAATTTTTTTTCCCTCGTAGTTTTAATCTTGTATTAAGTAAAATGCAACATTACAAAAACTTATGTTTTGGTTTAGTTTTACTTTCCCAGGGAACACCCTGATCATCAAGAGTAATATCTATAACCTCAGAATTTACCTTAATAATTGAGTCTCCAGAAAATATTACCTTAATTTCAAAAGTTTTATTAGATAAAAGATTACTTTCCATTGCTAGAAAATCCAAAAATCTTGATTTATTTTTTTGATTGATTCCTTTTGATAAAACATTAATAACATTTTCAAATTTTAAAATAGTTCTAATTCTTTTATTTTTTCTAAAAACACCTTTTTCAACATCTTCCCACATAAATCTATTTAGTTGCATCAGAAAAATTCTATTTTTTTTTAAGTTTGCTATATCCGGCGTGTGAACAATCGCATCTTGTAAGTGAGCAGATATTACTCTTAGATCTTCGTCAGTATGTGCTACAAGTTTTAAATTTTTTATATCCATTTTAAATTCTAGTTATTTTTGCACCACAGGTTTTTAATTTTTTTTCTAAATTTTCATATCCTCTGTCTAAATGGTAAATTCTATTAATTACAGTTCTATTGTCAGCGATTAGACCAGCTAACACCAAGCAAACCGAGGCTCTAAGATCTGTTGCCATAACCTCGGCACCAGATAACTTGGTAGGCCCAAGAATTTGAGCTATATTATTTTTTGTAGATATTTTTGCACCCATTCTTTTAAGTTCAGGCACATGCATAAATCTGTTCTCAAAAATGTTCTCTTCTATTGATGAATAGCCTTTAGCTTTTGACATAAGAACCATTATTTGAGCCTGAAGATCAGTTGGAAAACCAGGATAAGGCTTTGTTTTAATTTTTGCTGATTTGATATCTAGAGATTTGTATACAATAATTTTTTTATTTTGTGATTTAATTTTTACTCCCATACTTTTTAAAATTTTAATTTCAGTATTAATTATTTTTGGAATTACATTGCTGAAACTGATTTTTTTACCCATCAATGCAGCAGCAATTAAATAAGTTCCAAGCTCAATTCTATCAAACATAATCTTCTGTGAGACTTGACTAGTTTTAAAAGTTCCATTAATAATAATTTTTCTTCCTTTTTTTATAGAAATTTTACAACCCATTTTTTTTAAAAACGCTATTAGATTTTCTATCTCTGGTTCTAAAGCACAATTATATAATATTGTTTTTCCTTTCGCTTGAGATGCGGCTATAATTGCATTTTCTGTTGCGCCTACAGAAATAGAGGGAAACTTAATTTTACAACCAACTAGCCCATCTTTTGCGCTAGCATAAATATATCCTTCTTTTATTAAAATTTTTGCTCCAAGTTTTTTAAGAGCAAAAAGATGTAAATCAACTGGTCTGGTTCCAATCGCACACCCTCCTGGTAATGAAACTTTTGCTTTTTTATATTTTGCAATCAATGGTCCTAATACTAAGACACCAGCTCTCATTGTTTTTACAATCCGGTAAGGAGCAACTGTAATAATTTTTTTATTTTTTTTGCTAATTTCTAAAATATTCTTGCCTTTATGTAGCTTGGTCTTTAAGCCGATAAAACTTAGTAGCTCTATCATGGTAAAAACATCTTTTACTAATGGAATATTTTTTAGAGTAGTTTTTTTATCATTTAAAATTGAGGCAGCCAAAATAGGAAGAGTGGCATTTTTTGATCCTGATATTGAAATAGTGCCTGATAAAACTTTTTTTCCTTTTATAAGCAATTTCTGCATTTAGAATTAATTTAAACTTTAGGAAGTGTTACACCTTTTTGCTTCATGTATTTACCTTTTCTTTTTGAATAGGTTACCTCAGGTGTTTGGTTGCCTTTGATAAAAACAAATTGTGCTACACCCTCATTAGCATAAATTTTAGCTGGAAGCGGTGTAGTGTTTGAAAACTCTAAGGTAACATATCCTTCCCATCCGGGCTCAAGGGGTGTCACATTCACTATTATACCACACCTAGCATAAGTTGATTTGCCCAAACATATTACTAAAACATTTTCTGGAATTTTAAAATATTCTATGGTTCTTGCTAACGCGAAAGAATTAGGTGGAATAATACATTCTTTACCAATCTTGGTAACAAAGCTTTCTTTTTTAAATTTTTTTGGATCAACAACGCCAGAATTGACATTTGTAAAGATCTTAAACTCATTTGATACTCTGGCATCGTACCCATAAGAAGATAATCCAAAAGAAATTTTTCCTTTTCTGGTCTGCTTAGATACAAAAGGCTTTATAATTTCATGAGTTTTGACCATTTTTTTTATCCATTTGTCTGAAAGAACGGTCATGATTTATTTTTTTTAATTTTTTCCTTTAGTTTTTTTCTTTTTTTTAAATTAATTCTTAAAGCTATTCCACGCTTTAATAAGCGAGAGTCTTTTTTGGTAAAAGATCTCATTATAGTTCTATTCTTTATTTGGATTAGTCAAGTCTTCAAGAGTAATGGGTTTGTCAATATCATGCATTTTATTTTTTGGCTCTTCATTTTTACTTTGACTCGTTTTTCTAGCTCGTCTTTCTTCAATTCGAGCTTTTCTCTTAGCCTCTTTTTTCATAGCCTTTTCGCCTCTGGTCGATTTATAATCGTAATGAATACCCATTTTTGCTCCTGCATCTAATTACTAGTTTTACTTTGTTGATTGAATTTTTGCAAGTCTCTTGTATATAAATTTTCAAATTCTATTGTTACGTGAAGCCAAGCGTTATTAACTGTCCAATTTTTCAAAAAAAATAAAAATTAAAGAAATTACTACTGCTACAATTACATCCTGAAAGGGAGTAGCTTCAGGATAAATATAATTCCACAATATTATAAGTATCAACCAAAGAAACCACTTCGTAATTTTTTTATTATTTAAATAAATTTTTTTCATTTATTAAATTACTTTTTAAAAAATTTCTTTCTGGTAAAAAAAGATATAATTAAAATAATCAAAAATCCAAATATTGGCAAATAAATGTCAGGATTAAAAATTATATTTGAGAAACTTAAACTATCATTTTCTTCTATTAATTTTTCTAATCCGGAACCTAAAGAATTAATTATAAAAACACTTGGAAATAAACCAAATAATGTAGCATAAAAATAATTTTTTACATTCATATCAAAAACAACTGGTAAAATATTTTGAATACCAAAAGGTAAACCGCCGCCACCTGCAAACCTAAAAATCATAAAATAAATTAGCTCATTTTTTTTAAACAAACTTTTATACTTCTCAATTTTTTTTTCTAAATAATCTATAATAAGATTTCTAAAATAATAATTTGCGAATAGATAAAGCAATGTACTCCCTAAAGCAAAAGATAACACTGAAATTATTGTACCAAGCCACTTTCCAAAAATAAAACCAGACATAATAGCTACTGGACCAGCAAAACCTAAAAGAAAAATCCACAAAATTGAAAAAATAAAAAAAATAAATATGATTAAAATCAAGTTGTTATTTTTTAAACTTATTAATTCTTCGCTATTTTTTTTTATGAAACTATAATCGCTCAAATCTTTAAAATCTAAATTTCCAAAAAGAAAAACAAGCAAAACCCCAAGACAAACTATGTAAATTAAGCCTAATATTAGTTTTAAATTAATATTCATTATCAAATTTTAACTGTACATGAGTAGTTTAATTAAATATATAACTTTAATTATTTATGAAAAGAACTTATCAACCAAGTAAAATAGTAAGAAAAAGAAGACATGGATTCAGGTCAAGAATGTCAACAAAGGGTGGTCGTAAGCTTATAGCGAGAAGGCGAGCTAAGGGTCGTAGAAAAGTTTCAACATAGTTTTTCATGTTCAAGGTTGAGAGTCTTAAAAAAAATAACCATTTTAAAATAGTGTTAAGAGATAAAAAATTCCATTCGGATTTTTTTTCAATTTATGCAACTAAAAATTTTATAAAAAAAAACAGTAAAAAAATTCTTAACATCAGCTTCGTAATGAAAAAAAAAATAGGTAACGCTGTAAAAAGAAATAGAATTAGACGTAAATTGAAAGCTATAGTAATAAAACTGTCAAAAATAAAAGGTGCAATTAACTCTGATTACACATATATAGTTTTTGGTAAAGCAAAAGCATATAATGTAAAACAAGATGTTCTTTTGCTAGAAATGAACAAAACATTTAAAAAAATTAAATAAACAATGTCAAAAGTTGCAATTTTTTTCATTATTAACCTAATCAAATTTTATAAATATTTATTTTCTCCAATTTTGGGAAATAGATGCAGATATTTACCAACTTGCTCAGAATATTTTATAGACGCGCTAAAAATTCACGGATTATTAAAAGGTTGTTGGATGGGTATGAAAAGGATTTTTTCTTGCCATCCAATTAAACTTTTGGGCGGTGGATCAGGTCTTGATTTTGTGACAAAAAAAGACACTAGGAAAAATACAAATGGATAGCAGAAACGTATTTGTTGCAATAGCTTTGTCCTTAGCGGTGCTTCTTTTTTGGAGTGCATTTTTTGAAACTCCTAAGCCTATTAAAACAAAAGGAATAGTAGAAGAACAAAAAAAATTAAATAGTAAGGTAGAAAATAATGAAATTACACCTAATATAAATCAAAAAGCGCCAGAGGTATTTGTATCAAGAGAAGACTCTATCAATGAAAATGAAAGAATAGCCTTAGAGAATGAAAAAGTAAAAGGATCTATATCTTTAAAAGGTGGAGTCTTTGATGATCTTTCATTTAAAACACATAAAAAAGAAATAGGAAAAGAAGATAACGTTGTTTTTTTAAATCCAAAAGGCTCACAAGATGGATATTATGTTGAAACTGGATGGACAAGTGTTGGAAATAAAATAAAAGTTCCCACAATTAATTCCCAGTGGTCAGTGGTGGGCAATAAAACGTTAGGAGTTAACAAGCCTTTAATTTTAGAGTGGAATAATAATGAGGGTCTAATTTTTAGGAAACAGATAGAGCTTGATGAAAAATATTTATTCAAAGTAAATCAAGAAGTTAAAAATAATATGGGCAAACCAATTGAGTTATATCCTTATGCTCAAATTACTAGAGATAAAAAACCTGAGGGATTAACTGATTTTTTTATTTTACATGAGGGTTTTATAGGAGTTTTTGATAAAGAATTAAAAGAAGATGGATATGATGATATTGAAGACAAAAGCCAGGTAAGAGAGGCTAACAATGGTTGGCTAGGAATTACTGACAAATATTGGATGACGGCTATTGTTCCACCAAAAAATGAAAATTTCAAATCAACCTTTTTATACAAAAATGGATTTAAAGCTAATTATATTCTTAATAATCCTGTAATTATAAAGCCAGCTTCTAGTGAAAAAAATCAAATTAGATTATTTGTCGCTGCAAAAGAGGTAGAGACTATTGATTCCTATGCAAAAACACAAAACATAGAAAAATTTGATTTAGTAATTGACTGGGGTTGGTTTTATTTTTTCACTAAGCCTCTTTTCTTTATTATAGATTATTTATTTAAAATTACAGGCAATTTTGGAATAGCAATTATACTAATCACTGCAGGAATTAGATTAATATTTTTCCCTCTCGCAAATTACTCTTTTAGATCTATGGCAAAAATGAAAGCTTTGCAGCCTGAAATGACAAGACTTAAGGATGTACACAAGGACGATAAGGTAAAATTACAACAAGAGATAATGGCTTTATATAAAAAAGAAAAGGTAAATCCTGCATCAGGATGTTTGCCAATTTTAATTCAGATACCTTTTTTCTTTGCTATTTACAAAATGTTGTTTATTTCCCTGGAAATGAGACACCAACCTTTTTTTGGTTGGATAAAAGACTTATCTGCTCAAGATCCAACATCTATATTTAACCTCTTTGGATTGATACCTTGGGACCCTCCAAGTTTCTTAATTATAGGAATTTGGCCTATACTAATGGGACTAACAATGTTTCTACAACAAAAACTAAATCCAGCACCAACTGATCCTATTCAAGCAAAAATATTTATGTTCTTTCCTCTTTTTCTAACAATTATTTTAGCACCTTTCCCGTCTGGACTTGTTGTTTATTGGACAATAAATAACGTTTTAACTATCGCTCAGCAATATGTAATAATGAGGAAGACAAAAGTTAAAACTGTTTAAATGTCCGAAGAAAATTATCTTAAAAATATTGAAAAGTTTTGGCCGAAGAAAATGCCAAAAATAGCAAATATAGAAAAGTATATCTTAAAATATAAAAAAGAAATAATAGTCATTAAATATGGTGGCAATGTACTAATAGATAGAAACATTTTTAATAATTTTATAGAAGATATAGGTGTGCTTAATAAACTAGGACTTTCTATTGTAGTTGTTCATGGAGGAGGCCCAAGAATAGAGAGAGAGTTAAAAAAAGAAAATATAGAGTCAAAATTTGTCAAGGGATTAAGAGTTACTGATAAAAAAGTAATTGGGATAGTTGAAAAAGTATTAATTGATTTCAATAAAGATATTGTAAATTCTTTAATTAGCAAGGGTTCAAAAGCAATTCCTATAAATACGGATAGTAATAATATAATAAATGTTACCCCAGATAAGGAAGAACTTGGCTTTGTCGGTATACCAGATAAAATTAACACTGATATTATTAATGAGGCAATAAATCAAAATCAAATACCAGTGGTGGCACCTTTAGGTTTGGATATGAATAATCAGACTTTCAATATTAACGGGGATACTGCAGCGAGCGCTATAGCCAAAAAACTTAGATCAAGAAGACTTTTATTAATGACAAATGTTGAAGGTGTATATGATGATAAAAAAAATTTAATATCAGAAATTAAACCTTTTGATTTAGAAAATTTAGTAAAATTTAAAATTGTACAAGGTGGCATGATACCGAAAATAGAAAATTGTATCGATGCAGTTGAAAATGGGGTGAGAGGTGTAGTTATACTTGATGGTAGGAAGCCTCATTCAATACTTGAAGAGATATTTTCTGATAAAGGTGCAGGAACTTTGATAAGAAAATGAAAGAATTGGCAAAAATTAAATACTGGTTATTTGATTTGGATAATACTCTTTATTCTGGGCAAACCAAAGTGTTCGACCAAGTAGATAAAAAAATGTCCTCTTTTATATCTAAAAAATTAAATATACCTGTAGAGGAAGCAAAAAAAATTCAGAAAGAATATTTCCATAAATACAGTACTACTCTATCTGGAATGATGAAGCATCATAATATAGATGCTAATGAATTTTTGGAATTCGTTCATGATGTGAATTTGGACTTCTTAAAAGAAGATAAAGACCTAGAAATTGAAATTTCAAGGATAAAAGGAAAAAAAATTATTTTTACTAATGGTTCTAAAGCTCATGCAAAAAATGTAACCAAAAAGATTGGTATAGATAAGCTTTTTGATGGAGTTTTTGATATTGTAGAGTCTAATTTTATTCCTAAACCTTCATTGGAAGCTTATAAAATGTTAATACAAAAATACAAAATTGAGCCACAATATTGTATATTAGTAGAGGATATCGCTAGAAATCTAAAGCCTGCTCATGAACTTGGAATGAAAACAGTTTGGATAAAAAATGATGAGCCTTGGGCAGCAGAATTTTCTAACGAAAAATTTATTAATTATAGAACAGAAAATTTAACAAGTTTTTTAAAGGAGATAAATGAACTTAAATAATATTGAAAAATCTATAAATGAAGCTTTTGCTAACAAAGATAAAATAGATAGTTCGGATAAAACCTTGAATGATTTAGTGCGTGAAACGATAGATTTATTAGATACTGGTAAAATAAGAGTAGCTGAAAAAAAAGGAGACAAATGGGAAGTTAATCAATGGATTAAAAAAGCGATACTTTTAAGTTTTAAGGTAAATAAAATGAAAGCCTCTAAAGGTCCTTATTCAACTTGGTATGATAAAATAGAAGGGAAAACTCAAGGCTGGGATGAAAAAAAAATTAGAGAAGCAGGATTTAGATATGTTCCAAATGGTGTTATTAGAAAAGGTTCTTTTATTGCAAAGAATGTTGTTTTAATGCCTTCATTTATTAACGTAGGAGCTTATGTAGACGAAGGAACAATGATTGATACTTGGGCATCCGTTGGTTCTTGCGCTCAAGTAGGAAAAAATTGTCATATCTCTGGTGGGGCTGGTATTGGAGGTGTTTTAGAACCCATGCAAGCCAATCCAACTATAGTAGAAGATAATTGTTTTGTTGGAGCAAGGTCAGAAATTGCTGAAGGAGTTATCGTAGAAAGAGGATCAGTATTATCAATGGGAGTTTACATCGGAGGTTCAACAAGAATTGTTGACAGAGCTACAGGTGAAATCCATTATGGAAAAGTTCCAGCATATTCAGTTGTTGTTCCAGGCTCTATGCCGAGTAAAAAAAATCCTGAAGGACCATCACTGTATTGTGTTGTTATTGTTAAAAAAGTAGATGAAAAAACAAGAAGCAAAACTTCAATAAACGATTTGTTGAGAGACTAATTATCTGATGACATTAAGTGAATTAAAATTAGCTAAAGAATTGATTCGAAAACCAAGCATTACACCAAAAGATGCTGGAGCAATAAATCTTTTAGCAAAAAATTTACGGTCCCTTGGCTTTAATTGTAAAATTATAAAATTTAAGAATATAAAAAATTTATACGCTAAACTTGGGAAGTCTTCACCAAATTTTTGTTACGCTGGGCACACAGATGTTGTTCCACCCGGAAAAATAAGTAGCTGGAGAATTAATCCATTTAAACCAAAAGTAATAAATAACAAATTAATTGGACGTGGAGCTAGTGATATGAAGGCTTCTATTGCTTGTTTTGTAGCTGCAGTCAGTAAGTTTAAATCTAAAAATAAAAAATTTAAAGGTTCTATAAGCTTATTGATTACTGGTGATGAGGAAGGAATAGCAATTAATGGAACTAAAAGAGTTATAAAATATTTGAAAAGAAAAAGAGAAAAAATTAACTTCTGTTTAGTAGGCGAGCCTACAAATCCAAATAACCTTGGAGAAATGATAAAAATTGGAAGAAGAGGAAGTATGACTGGAAGGCTTACCATATTTGGCGTTCAAGGCCATGTAGCTTATCCACATGCTGCTAAGAATCCATCAAATATAATAATTAAAATCCTAAAAAAAATTAAAGATTTAAAATTAGATAAAGGAACTAAAAATTTTCAACCTTCAAATCTAGAAATAACAAAAATTAATATAGATAACCACGCAGATAATGTAATTCCTGGTTTAGCGAATGCAGTATTTAACATAAGATTTAATGACAAGCACTCAGCTAGTTCTTTAAAGAGAAAACTCAACAAAATTTTTAAATCTATAACTAAAAGTAACAAGTGTAGGTTTAAGATAGAATATGAGGTGTCAGGTGAAGCTTTTTTAACTAAACCTAACAAAACTACCTATATGATACAAAATATTATAAAAAAAATTACTGGTATAAAACCTAAATTATCTACTTCTGGGGGAACCTCTGATGCGAGATTTATAAGAAATATTGCACCTTGTTTAGAATTTGGACTTGTTGGACAATCTATGCATAAAATAGATGAAAGTGTATCAGTAACAGACTTGAAAAAATTAACTAAAATATATGAGAATATTTTGGTAAGTTATTTTAAGTGAAAACTGGAATTATTACCACAGACTCTTATCTAGATCATGAAACTGGCCAAGGACATCCTGAAAGGGCAGACAGAGTTTCTATCATAATTAGTAATCTTAAAAAAAATAAAAAGTTGGCTTGGAAAAAGCCTGCTAATTTCGACCCTAAATATTTAAAAATAGCTCATAACCCGAAATATATTAATCAAGTAGAAAAGTCTTTTCCTAAAAAAGGTTTGTTTTTCTTAGATGGTGACACTATCATTTCCCCTGGAAGCAAGAGAGCAGCTTCGGATGCAGTTGGATCAATCATTACCGCGATTGATAGCGTTTTTAAAAAAGAATTTAAAAATGTTTTTTGTCCTGTTAGACCGCCTGGCCACCATGCTGAAAAAAATAAAGCAATGGGCTTTTGTGTTTATAATAATGTTGCAGTTGGTGCACATTATCTTCTTGAAAAATATAAATTAAGTAAAGTTGCAATCATTGATTTTGATGTTCATCACGGTAACGGAACTCAAAATATTTTTTATGAAAATGAGAAAGTTTTATATATATCTACACATCAGTACCCCTTCTATCCAGGAACCGGTTCAGACAATGAGAAGGGCAAATATAACAATATTTTTAATATACCTTTGCCAGCTGGAACAAGTTCTGAAGAATATTTAAATGCCTACGAACATGTTCTAAAAAAAATAAAAAAATTCAAACCTGAGTTTGTTTTATTTTCGGCTGGTTTTGATGCTCATGAGGATGATCCTCTTGCACAATTTAAATTAAAATCTAAAGATTTTTACGATATTACAAAAAGAACTTTGGAAGTTTCAAATAAAAGCAGTGACTATAAAGTAGTTTCAATTTTGGAAGGTGGCTACAATTTAAATGCACTAAAAGAAAGTTCTGAAATGCATTTAAATGCTTTGATAGAGAATTAATTATAAACCAAATACAGTTTTATTCTTTGCGATTTTTTTAAGTTTTTCTTCAGTTTTTTCTAAATTTAAAACATAATGCCAGTAGTATCTTGCTTTTATCTTCTCATTATTCATCCACAAAACGTCTCCATAATGATCGTTTACTATAGGATCAGACGGCATAAGAGTTACCGCTAGACGTAAATATTTTTCTGCTTCTTGATATCTTTCTAATTTGAACAAAGCCCATCCTAAAGAGTCAACTATATAACCGTCATTTTTTTTTAATTCGTTCGCTTCTTTTAGCATTTTTAAAGACTTCTCGATATTTATACCTTTTTCTATCCAAGAATAAGCTAAATAATTAATTACATAAGCTTGTTTTGGAGACACACTTAATGAATTTAATAAATCTTTCTCAGCTTTCTCCCATTCACCTATTCTTTCATGTGATACTCCTCTACCCTCTGTTGCTTTAGGGTATAAGTAATGTTTTTTATCTATCGAGTCTAAAACTTTTGTGTAATATGTTATTGCCTCATCAAATTTTTCATTATTTTTTAAAAATCTTGCATAGTCAAAGATTTGATTTACATCTGGGTATTTAATCTTGTTAAAACTATTTTTTAGAAGGTTTAATGACTCTTTAGTTTTATCTTGCTCATTTAAAATTTTTGCTATTTCTTTTGAAGCATGCCAATTATAAATAGATCCTTCGTTAATAAAAGATTTATAAATATCTTTTGACAAATTTAATTTTTCCATCATGTAAAAGTTCTCAGCGTAGAGAGAGTCAAAAGACTTAAAATTTTGATTTAGGTATTTAGATAGATTTAAATAAAAATTTGAGAGAGTATAAGAAGACTGTGAAGATAAAGCATTAGCTAAAATATATAAAATTTCAGCAGTGACATGTGCTAGACTTGCGCAATCAAACTCATTGAAAAAAAGATTTGAATTATTTTTAATGTCTTCTTTTAATTGAAGTAGAATTAAATTTCTTGGAACTGTTTTTAAAGATAAATCAATAACTTCTACCGCTTTGTTTATCTGACTATTTTTGTTTAAAAAATTAGCATAAAAAAAACTATATCTAGAAAAATCGGTATTTTCATCAGAAATAAGACTCGTAAAACTCAAGTTGGTTTCTTTGGAGTCAAAATAACATTTAGCTAATGTAGTTTGAATTTTTTTTATATTACTAAATCTTTTTGGAAGTTTTTCGATTAGCGCATAAGACTCTTCTTCTTTAATATTTGGAAATTGAATCCAATTTTTTAGCGAAGTAGAAACGAGATTTTGAATCGCGTCTTGACTATTTTTATTATTTTCTAGTTTTTTAAAATATTTATATGCCTCATTAAATCTATTATTTTTTAGATGATAAATTCCAATTATCAAATTTCCCTGATAACTTTCTAATTTTTTATTTTCAAGCTTTTTTGAATATTTATAAGCTTCATATATTTTTCCAGAGTTTATCAATGCAAATTGGTAAAGAGTGGGATATGATGGATGCTTATCTTCCAGTCCTTCTAATTCTTTTAAGAATTTGTATGAACTCGCGTATTCGTTGTCATACAATGACAATAAACCTGAAAAATAATTCGAGATTTTATCTGATTTATAATATTTGTCTAAATTTCTAGAATGAACTAAATTGGACTCGCAGAAAAATAAAAAAACAATTAATATAAATTTAACAATATTTTTCATAATTTAAATGACTAAAAAAGTTAATACCAAATTTAAAAAGCTTATCAAATACTATAATTTAATAAATCATGATCTAATATATGGAAATAACTCAATAAATAGGTATAAGAATAAAAGTAAAAATCTTGATAAAAATAAAGCTGAGTTACTTGTCAAATTAAAAAATTCTTTAAAAAATATAAAAAATTGCAACTTGAAAAAAAGTGCGACAAATTTAGTTTTTTCAGACGGAAATGCTTACTCAAAAATAATGATAATCGGTGAAGGGCCAGGTGCAAATGAAGATAAAGAAGGATTGCCTTTTGTTGGAAGAGCAGGAAAATTATTAGACAAAATGTTGGCATCTATAAAATTAGATAGGAAAAATGTCTATATTACTAATGTAGTAAATTATAGACCTCCAGAAAATAGGAAGCCCACGGAAGAGGAAATTTTTAGATATTTTCCCTATTTAATAAAGCATATTGAAATAATTAATCCTAAAATACTAATACTCCTAGGTTCTACAGCTTTAAATACAATTTTAGATAATCAACAAGTCATTTCAAAGGCTAGAGGAAAGTGGAATGAAAAGAAAATTGGTAATTGCACAACTTTTGTTATTGCATCTTTCCATCCTGCATTTCTCATGAGACAACCAGATCAAAAAAAAATGGCTTGGATTGATTTAAAAATGGTGAGACAAAAAATTAAGGATCTAAAAATTAAAATTGAAAAATAATAAATTGATTGCAGGAGTAGATGAAGTTGGACGAGGATGTCTCGCTGGTCCAGTTGTTTCGGCAGCTGTTATATTAAAAAAAGGAATAAATTTTAAAAAATTAAAAGACTCTAAAAAAATTACTTTCAAAAATAGGTTTAAAATAGCAGAATATATAAAAAGAAATTCCTATTTCAGTGTTGGTGTTGCTTCTGTTGAAGAAATTTTTAAACTAAATATTTTACAAGCATCTTTACTTTCGATGAAAAGAGCTATTAAAAATCTATGCAAACAACCTGACGCTATTTTGATTGATGGAATTTTTGCACCTAAAGGAATTAAAAATTACAGAACTATTATTAACGGTGATGAAAAAATTAAATGTATTAGCGCGGCCTCAATAATAGCCAAAACTTACCGTGATCTTCTTATGATAAAATTATCTAAAAAATTTAATCATTATTCATGGGAAAAAAATTTTGGTTACGGGACTAAAGCCCATTTAGAAGGATTAAAAAAATTTGGAATAACTTCTCATCATAGAAAAGCCTTTAAACCAGTACACAAGATATTGTCGAGTTAGGAATCTCAAACACAAGAGACTCATTTTTTTTCTAAAATAGTTTGACCCTAGATTCAATTTAGAGTTGAATCTAGAAAATGTTAAAGTTCTCTAACAAAATTATTAATGGCGATAGCTTGAAGGAATTAAAAAAAATTCCAGATAAAACTTTTGATTTAGTTTTTGCTGATCCTCCATACAACATGCAGATTGGTGAAAAATTAACTCGTCCAGATTCTAGTAAAGTTAATGGAGTTAATGATAAATGGGATCAGTTTTATAGTTTCAAACATTATGATAATTTCTGTAAATCTTGGTTAACGGAATGTAAAAGAATTTTAAAAGATAACGGATCTATATGGCTAATAGGCTCCTATCACAATATTTTCCGATTAGGTTATCATTTGCAAAATTTGGATTACTGGCTACTTAACGATATTATTTGGAGAAAAAATAATCCAATGCCTAATTTTAGAGGAACAAGATTTACTAACGCACACGAAACCTTAATCTGGGCTTCAAAAAGTAAAAAGTCTAAATACACATTTAATTATCAATCACTAAAATGTTTTAACGATGATTTGCAAATGAGGTCTGATTGGACTTTGCCGATTTGCAATGGAAAGGAACGATTAAAAAAAAATGGTAAAAAAGTTCATTCTACTCAAAAACCTGAGGCACTTCTTCATAGAATAATCTTAGCTACAACAAATAAAGACGATGCAATCTGTGATCCATTTTTAGGAACAGGTACAACTGCTGTGGTCGCAAAAAAATTAGGAAGAAACTACTTTGGCATAGAAAAAGATAAAAATTACTTCAAAGCAGCCAAGAAAAGAATAGATAAAACTATAGAAATTGAAGACGATTACTTAGACACATTGGAAAATAATAAATTAAAACCAAGAGTACCATTTGGATCTCTTGTAGAGCTTGGAATATTAAAACCAGGAACAACTTTATTTGATAATAAGAAAAAGATTAACGCAAAAGTTATGGTTGATGGAAGTATAAAATATAAAGAAGCAGAAGGGTCAATACATAAAATAGCGGCTCAAATTATAGGTAAAGAAAGTTGCAATGGATGGACTTATTGGCATTGTAATATAAATGGAGCAGCAGTAGTTATAGATATCCTAAGACAAAAATTTATCACGGGAAAACAATTTTAATTTTTATATACTTTTCCAAGGTAAGAATTAATAAAACTTTTTCTCTTAACTAAAAATTTCATAAAAAAATTTCTAAAACTTTGCATAATTGAACTTGAAAAATGAAAAACAAAAAAATTAAAATTAGATCTTTTTTTAATAATATTTGCTCGTTTATATCTCTCATTAAAATAAGTGCTTTGCACATCTGATTTTTCCTCTTTTAATAAATTAAATAATTCATAAGCACTCTCTATAGATTGGCTTGCACCTTGAGCCAGGGTTGGTAAAAATCCACTGAAAGCGTCTCCAATGTAAAATACTTTGTTGTTTGAAGATGGAACTATACTTGTAGTAGAATATAGTGGCCAAGTTTTTAATTCGCCATCAAATAATTTTTTTAAATTTATATTTTGATTTAAAACTTTTTGCTTAATTAAAGATTTTATATTGTCTGGATCATATATTTTATTTCTAATAATGCACACAAGATTAAAATCATTATTTTTATTTATTGGGTAAATAGCTAAATGACAATTTTTACCCATAATCAAACTTATATTTTTCTCATTTATATCTAAATCTAATTTAGATTTTAAAATTCCTCTTACAGCAATTGCTTTTCTAAATTTTGGATTAATTTTTCTCTTTTCAAAGAAAGATTTTGTTGAAGAAAAAATCCCGTCTGCCCCAATAACAAAATCAACTAGATCATTTGAGTTATCCTCAAATTTTATTAAAATCTTCTCTTTTATTTCTGAAACTTCTTTTATTTTTTTTCCGAACCTTAAATGTTGAGTATAGATTTCATCTTTTAAAAATTCAAATAATGTTGATCTTAGTAAAGTGGTGTATTTAGACTCATTAGTATTAAACCTATTTATGTCTAAATTACATATTTTTTCATTTTTAATATTGTAAAAATCAACTCCATTAGGGTGATAAATTTTTTTGTTATCTATTTTTTTAAAATTAATCTGATTTAAAATTTGAATGCTGTTTGTTGATAATTGAATTCCGTATCCTTGATCAAGAGATAAACTGTCTTCTTTTTCGTATAAAATAAATTCGTGTTTAGAATATTTTTTTAATAAATTTGCAAGAGTAAGTCCTGCTATACCTGCGCCTATGATTGCTAATTTTTTTTTCATTAAAATAAAGTTAAAACCTGTCTAAATATTTTTTTTGTAAAACTTGGAATAAATTCTTTGTTATTTTTAAGAGAATACCAATTATAATTTTGCGGCAATTTATTTGAGAACTTGTAATATAAATTAATATTTAATTTTAAATTAGATATAGAATTCTTATATTGATTCAAAAGATTCCAATTTTTATTTTCTGAAAAATTATTTGTTTCTTTAATTTTTGGAAGATTGTAATTTTTTAAAAAACTTATTCTGTTTCTTTTGGTAAGAGCTATCTCTTTATTTTTATTTATATAACAAAAAATATCGTAGTTTTTTTCCTTTATCATTCTTTTCTTTATAGTTTGAATTTTATTTGAAGATTTAAAATACTTGCAAGATTTATTCAAACAACAAATAAAACATTTTGGATTCTTTGGTTTACATATTAAAGCACCAAACTCCATTAATGCCTCAACAAAATCCCCATTATTGTTAATGTTAAATAGTTTTTTGCTATTTAAACTAACAAGTTTATTAAAATTTATTTTTTTTTCTTCTTTATTTAAATTTCTTGCTAATACTCTTTTTACATTTCCATCAATTGCTAGTGTGGGCTGATTGTAAACCAAACCTAAGAGAGCGTTACCCGTGTATTCACCGATTCCAGGGAGTTTTTTAATTTCTTCTAGCGTTTTAGGTAGTTTCGAATTGTGCTCTTTCACCAACTTTTTAGAACAAGCTAAAAGATTTTTTGCTCTCCTATAATAACCAAGTCCTTCCCATGACTTTAAAATTTCTTTTTCGCTACTTTTCGACAAAGATCTCAAAGTCCTATATTTTTTTGTAAATTTATTGAAGTAAGGAATAACCGTTTTTACCTGAGTTTGTTGCAACATAAATTCGCTTAAAAGTCTATAATACTGCTTTTTTTTAGAATTTTTACCAACACGCCATGGTAGAGACCTTTTATTATTATCGTACCAAGCAAGAATTTTTTTTGATAAATTAGGATTAATATGCATAACAAAAAAAAGAATACTAATAAAAGTAACAATTTCATACAAGGTCTAAGACCGCTATCTAGCTCTTTGCCACATGGTTTAAAAAAGATCTTGAAAAAAGGTGGGTATAACTTCTCTAATATAGTTGATAATTGGACAAAGATGATTGGAAAGAATATCTCTGAACATTGTTATCCAGATACAATTAAAATGAATAAAAATATGAATAACGGAGTACTCATTTTAAATGTATTGCATGGAAATGAAATAAACATTGAATATAAAAAACAAGACATCATTGATAAAATAAATAGTTTTTTTGGCTATAATTGCATAAGTCAAATAAAATTAAAAATTGTCCAAACTGAAAAAAATCCAAAAAAAATAAAAAAATGTATTCATAAAAATTCCTCTGAATTAAGTAAAAAATTGGATAATATTAAAAATCAAGATCTCAAAAAATCATTAAGTAAACTTATTAAAGCCTACGGTGAATAATGATAAAAATTTTAAAAAAAATAATCCAGTTTAAAACCCTAATTTTCCTATCCTCATTTTTAATATTTACAAGTTGTGACAAAAAAGCTGAAGACGATAAAAAAAATATCAATGGTAAAGTTGTTGTAAAAGTATTCTCCTCTTTAACTTGTCCTCACTGCGCAAATTTTCATAAAGAAGTAGTAGTAAAACTAAAAGAGCAATATATCGATAAAAAAATCGTCGAATTTAAACACCATGGCTTTCCATTAGATATGGCTGCTTTAAACGCTGAAAAAATTTTATATTGTTTTAAAGATGAAGAAAAACAGTTCAATTTTTTGACCAATATTTACGCAAAACAGAAAAATTGGGCTGTGGGACCTGATATAAATGCTATTAATGATTCTATAAAGATAATTGGAAAAGAGCTTGGTCTTGATGATAATATGATGGATAAATGTTTAGTTGACAAAAAAATCGAGGAACAAATTTTGGATGAAAGAATTAACGCACAAAAAAATTACAAGATAAGCTCTACGCCAACTATTTATATTAATAAGAAACAATATAAAGGTGATTATGATTTTAAAAAATTTAAAAAGGAATTAGATAAACAACTTTAATTATGAAATTCAAAAAATTAGAAATATCAGGATTTAAGTCTTTCTTCGATAAAACTACTTTTTTAATTGAGGATGGTTTGACAGGAATAGTTGGACCAAATGGTTGCGGAAAGTCAAATATTGTTGAAGCCTTGAGATGGTGCATGGGTGAGACTTCGGCAAAAAGCATGAGAGGTTCTGGAATGGAAGATGTCATTTTTTCTGGAACTTCCAGCAGACCAGCAAAAAATATATCTGAAGTCTCAATTTTACTTGAAAATTTAGACAAGGATAGCTCCGCACAATCACAATATAGCGATTTAGATGAAATTTTAGTTTCTAGGAGAATTGAAAAAGACAAAGGATCAAAATACTTTATTAATAACAAAGAAATAAGAGCCAGGGACGCTCAAACTTTTTTTGCTGACTTGTCTACAGGTGCCCACTCTCCTTCTATGATTAGCCAGGGAAAAATTGGTACGCTTGTAACATCTAAACCAATTGAGAGAAGATCTATATTAGAAGAAGCTGCTGGAATTTCTGGTATTCACGCAAGAAGACAAGAGGCTGAGTTAAGATTAAGCGCAGCAGAAAATAACTTAAAAAGAGCAGATGAGCTAAAAAAACAGCAAGAGAAACAATTGGTAAATCTTCAAAAACAAGCTGAGGAAGCTACAAAGTATAAATCAATTTCTGAAGAAATAAAAAAAATTGAAGCTGGATTATACTATTTACGATTGAGAGATATAGATAATGAAATTAAGATCGAAAAAGAAATTAATTCTAAAGCAGACAATGAAGTTGTTAAATTTAATGAAAAATTGCAGGAGCTTGAAAAACAAATAAAAGGTGAAACAGAAAAAATTGAACCTTATAGATTAAAAAATATTGAAAATGTTTCTAGAATACAAAGGTTAAATTTAGAGCTCAAAGGTCTTGATGAAGAATCTGGTAGAATTCAAATTGAGATTACAAGTATTAAAAATTCATTAAAAACTTTAGACGAAGATATAGATAGAGAAAAAAGCATAGTAATAGACGCAAAATCAAATGAAAAAAGGATTAAAGAGGAAAGAAATGAATTAATTGAAATAGACTCCAAGTATTTTGAAACTGAAAAACAGTCTAGTGAAGATTTGGAAATTACAAGAAAAAGTTTAAAAGCAGAAATAGAAAAAGTCAAAGAACTAATAAATAGTAACAAAAAAAACGATGCTATAGATGTTCTTAATAATAGCATGGCGATTATTGATAAATATGCTGATAGCTATAGTAAAAATCAAAGTATTAAAAAAGAGTCCGTTAAAAGGAACGAGAGAATTCAAGTTATAGAAAAAGAAATAGAAAGCTGGAAGAATCTTTTAGTAAATTCAGAAAAAATGATTAAAGAACTAAATGGAAGAAAAGAAAAACTTAATCTAAAATTAGATGAGCTTGAAAAACAACCCCAAACGCAAGCAGAAAAAAAAGGTCAAATCGCTGAAAATTTAAGAATATCAGAAAAAGAAAAAAATGATAATGAGATATTGATAGAAGAAATGGATAAAAAAACTGTAAATTTAAGAAACGACTTTAACATAATGAGAGAGAACTCTATTGAGACAAGAGAAAGAAAAGCAAGCTCTGGAGCAACAATAGAGGGATTAAATAAAAGAAGAAATGATTTGTTAAGTCGAGTTCAAGAAGATCTAAGTCTAAATGAAAATACCTTACTTAGTTTTTCAAATTTAGATAAAGAGAAAGAATTTCCGGACTCGGTTACCCAAGAGGAGCTTTTAGATTCTAAAAAAAGGGTTAGGGAAAAATTAGGTTCTGTAAATCTAAGAGCGGACGAAGAAACAAAAAAATATCAAGATGAAATTAAGAAAATGGAGGATGATAGATCAGATCTTTATTCCGCAATCATTAAATTAAAATCGAGCATAGAGGAGCTTAACCAAAAAGGAAGAGAGAAACTATTAGATGCATTCTCAAGAGTGAATAGAAAATTTAATGAAATTTACACAAAGCTTTTTAGTGGTGGAAATGCAAAGCTAGAATTAGTTGACTCGGAAGATCCACTGGAAGCAGGATTGGAAATGTTAGTTTCACCGCCTGGAAAAAGATTGCAATCAATAACTTTACTCTCTGGAGGTGAGCAAGCTTTAACAGCATTATCTTTAATATTTGCTGTTTTTCTGGTTAATCCATCTCCGATTTGTGTATTAGACGAAGTTGATGCCCCGCTAGATGACTCAAATGTTACAAGATTTTGTGCATTATTAGATGAGTTAGTTAAAACTACTAAAACAAAATTTATAATTATTTCTCATCATGCTCTAACTATGTCTAGAATGCACAGACTTTACGGAGTAACAATGCCAGAGAAAGGTATAAGTCAACTAGTAGCCGTAAACTTAGAAAAGGCTGAGGAATTAGTAGCTTGATCATCCAATGGTAGACTTTAAAGATTTTAAGACTCGCCTAAAAATTGCAAGGTCTAAACAAAAAATGTTGGAAGGTGATGCCGATAAAAAAGGTTCTTTTATGGGTAATGCTTTTAAACTTAGCACTGAACTTGTCGCAGCTGTTGCGGTTGGGACATTAATTGGGTTTATTTTAGATGGATGGTTTGATACTAAACCTTGGTTAATAATAATTTTCTTTTTTTTAGGTTCAGCTGCCGGTATGTTAAATGTTATAAAAGCAGCAAAAAGAATGCAAAAAAAAGATTAGAAAGGACTTTCTTATGGCAACAAATCCCATGCACCAGTTTAATGTTCATAGAATTGGACCAGAAATAAAAATTGCTGGGGTTGACATTTCTTTTACTAATGCAAGTTTGTTCATGATAATTAGCGCAATATCTATTTGTCTCCTTTTGTTTTTAGGTACAAAAAAAAGAAAAATTGTTCCAGATAAAATACAATTGGTTACTGAAATGTTTTATAATTTTATCGCTAAAATGATTAGTGATACTGCTGGATCTAAAGCAAAACCTTACTTCCCATTTATATTTAGCCTATTCATGTTTGTTCTTTTCTGCAATATGGTTGGAATGCTTCCTTACTCTTTTACTGTCACAAGCCATATTATAGTGACTTTAATACTAGCTATTTTTATTTTTATTGCTGTTACAATAATTGGATTTATAAAACATGGTTTTGGTTATCTAAAACTTTTTGTGCCAAGTGGAGTGCCGATAGTGTTGTTGCCCCTTATAACAGTTATTGAGGTTATTTCTTATTTAAGTAGACCAGTCAGCCTCTCTGTTCGTCTATTTGCTAATATGATGGCTGGACACACAATGTTAAAAGTTTTTGGAGGTTTTGTAATTAGTTTAGGATTATTAGGTGGATGGTTACCACTTAGTTTTTCAGTAGCATTAACCGGCTTAGAGATTCTTGTAGCGTTTCTCCAAGCTTATGTTTTTGCAATACTAACCTGCATCTATTTAAACGATGCATTAAATTTACACCATTAAAAAAGGAGGAAAGATGGAGTTAGAAGCGGCGAAAATGATTGGAGCAGGTCTTGCTGCAATCGCATTAGCAGGCGCAGGAGTAGGTATCGGAATAATTTTCGGTAATTATTTATCCGGCGCTATGAGGAATCCCTCAGCTGCACAAAAGCAATTTCCTAATTTACTATTAGGATTCGCTTTAGCTGAAGCCACAGGTCTTTTTGGACTTGTAGTTGCACTAATAATTTTATTTGCATTTTAAATAAAATAGGCATGAGGATATTTTTTTTATTACTAGTAGCTACTTTAGCTACGAGAATTGATTTGTTAGCAGCTGAGGCTGGCATGCCTCAGCTGGATCCAAAGTACTGGGCTTCTCAAGCGTTTTGGCTAATTTTAGTCTTCACGCTATTGTACCTATCCATATCCAAATTTTTTATCCCTAAAATTAAAGACACGATGGAGGATAGGAATAATAAAATTAAAGATGATATAGATGAGGCAAATAATTTAAAAAATATCTCAGAAAAAAAACTTAATGAATATAACTTACTTATTGAAAAGGCAAAAAAAGAAGTTCAAAAGATTTTAAATGAAAATAAAAACAAATTAAATACTGAAATTCAAAACAAAAAAAAGATTATTGATAAAGAAATTGAGGAAGAAATTTCAAAAGCTCAAAATGAAATTAAAAACTTAAAAAAAGAAGCAGTGGGAAGTATTGGAAAAATTTCTGAAGAAATAGCAATGAAGATAATAGAAGAAATATCTGGCGATAAACTAAATGAGAATAGTGTAAAAGCAGCTGTTGCGGAATCATCCAAAAAAAATATAAATAAATATTTATGAACATAGATGCTACATTTTGGGTCGCGATATCTTTTATTATTTTTGTTGGTTTATTACTTTACTTTAAAATTCCAGAAAAAATTAAAACTTTTCTAGACGCAAGTATTAATAATATTAAAAATCAAATCGATGATGCGGAAAAATTAAAAGAAGAAGCCAAGAATATCTTAAGTGAACATGAAAAAAAAATAAGCAATTCAAAAAAAGAAATAAAAAATATGATTGATAAAGCTAACGATGAAGCAGAAAAAAATATTTTAAAAACAAATAAAGAATTTCACGAATTGATGGAGTCCAGAAAAAGAAATGCCGAAGAAAGAGTTAGACAAATGAAAGAGCAAGCAATTAAAGATATCAAAAATACCTCAGTAAAAATAGCAGTTCAATCTGTAGGCCAATTGTTTAAAAATTCAATAGATAAGAGCAAATTAGACAAGCTCTTTGCTGAGAGTATTGAAGAAACAAAGATAGCCTTAAAAAAAAAATCTAGCTAGAATAAGAAGTTTTATAAATAGCATAATCTCTATGTCTAAAAAAGTTATCGTTATAGGTTCTGGTTTTGGTGGCTTGGCTGCCGCATTAAGACTGCGAGCAAAAAAATATGAAGTCACTTTATTAGAAAAACATCCTGATCTTGGAGGAAGAGCTCGTGTTTTTCAAAAAGACAGATTTATTTATGATGGAGGACCTACAGTTATAACTGCACCATATTTGCTTGAGGAATTGTTCTCGTTGTTTGACAAAAAAATTTCAGATTATACTAAAATTGTTCCTTTAAACCTTTGGTATAAATTTGTTTTTGAGGATGGTTCCTCTTTTAATTATTCAGGTAACGAGGAAGATATGAAAAAACAAATTGAAAAATTTTGCAGAGAAGATTTATCTGGATATAAAAAACTTTTAAATTTTACTGAAAAGATTTTCAATAAAGGTTTTACAGAGTTATCAACTAAACCGTTCAACAAGGTAGGTTTTATGGTAAAGCAAATACCAGCCCTGTTGAAATTAAAAAGCTATCAATCAGTTTACAAACTCGTTTCAAGCTTTATATCTGATGAAAAACTTAGAAGGGTGTTTAGCATGCACCCTCTTTTAGTAGGTGGGAATCCTTTTACTACTACCTCAATATACACTTTGATTTTATTTTTGGAAAAAAAGTGGGGTATTCATTATGCAATGGGAGGAACAGGAAGCGTAGTAAAAGCATTAGAAAAGTTGATGGCAGAAGAAAATATAAAAGTTTTAAAAAATTCTGAAGTAACAGAAATAATAAACCATAATAACAAAATTAAAGAAGTTAAAATTAATAACAATTTAAAGCTTGAGTGTGATTATTTAGTCTGTAATTCAGATCCACCTAATGTTTATAAAAATTTAATTAAATCGAAAAAAAATTACGGCTTTTTGTTTAATCAAAAAATTCAAAGAATGAACTATTCTATGGGATTGTTTGTTTATTATTTTGGTTCAAAGAAACCATACAAAAATGTAGCTCATCACACTATTTGTTTTGGTGACTCCTACAAAAAACATTTACAAAAAATATTTGATGAAAAAATATTATCTGAAGATATAAGTTATTACTTACATAGACCATCAGCTACTGACCCAAATATGGCACCTGAAGGACAAGATGCTTTCTATGTTTTAGTTCCAGTACCAAATAATTTATCAGGTATAAATTGGAAAAATGAGGGAGAAAAATTTAAGAAATTGGTTTTAAATAAAATGGAAACCACTGTTCTACCCGGAATTAAAGAAAATGTAGTGAGTGACTTTTATCTTACTCCAGATTATTTTGCTAAAGACTTATCTACACTTCATGGCTCAGGATTTTCAATTCAACCCCAATTCACTCAATCTGCTTATTTCAGATTTCATAATAAATCTGAAATATTTGAAAATCTTTTTTTTGTTGGTGCTGGAACTCATCCAGGCGCAGGAATGCCTGGAGTACTTTCATCCGCAAAAGTTCTTGATGAATTATTATGATAAAAGATAACCTTCTTTCTAAACATGCAAAATCCTTTAACTGGGCAGGTTTTTTTTTATCAAAAAAAGTTTATGAAAAATGTTCATTCTTGTATGACTTCTGTAGAACATTAGATGATATCGCTGATGAAAAAGCAAGTTTAGAAACTAAAAAAAATAATTTCAGAAAATTTAAATCTAATTTTGAAAATAAAAACTACTCAAATATTATTGTTAAAAATATTTATATACTCATAGATCAAGAAAATATTTCAAAAAAAATAGTGCTAGATTTATTTGATGGTGTAGAAAGCGATCTTAAAGACGAAGTTAAAATAAATACTAAAAAAGAATTAATTATTTATTCTTACAGAGTTGCAGGAACAGTAGGATTAATGATGTCAAAGATATTACAGGTAAAAGATAAGAAGTCTTTACAAGGTGCAATAGATTTAGGAATAGCTATGCAGTTAACTAATATTGCAAGAGATGTAATTGAGGATAAAAAAAGAAATAGATCTTATATTGCTCATAATTTTGATTCTATAAGAGAAACTATTAAGATAGCTGATACATTCTACGAAAGCTCTTTTCCTGCAATTAAATATGTTCCGATAGGTTCTCGTTTTTCTATAATGGTTGCGAGAAGAGTATATAGAAAAATCGGAGATAATATATTGAAACAAAAAAACTTAGAAAATTATAATAATGCTGGAAAAATCTATGTTTCTAACATTGGTAAGATTATCCAAACTATTTTATCCTTATATGATCTTATAAAAGTATATTTTGTAAATCATAAAGAGAACTTAAAAAAAAACGAACATTTAATGATTAACGAGGAAATTGATCTAAATGAGAGAATTTGACTATATCATATTGGGTGGTGGTTGCGCGGGTTTATCTCTTGCATACGAGTTAGATATCAATCAAAAATTAAATGAAAAAACCCTTGCTATTGTTGAACCCAGACAAGAATATAAAAGAGATAAAACTTGGTCCTTTTGGAAAGTTGTCCCTCATAGTTTTGAGGACTGCGTTAAAAAAAGCTGGAATAAATTTTCAATAAAAATACCATCAGACTCTAAAATCATAAGATGTGATAATTTCCCTTATCAAAGTATTGATAGCGGTGCTTTCTATGAGAAGATAAATGAAAAATTATCAAAAAATAAGAATATTCATTTTTTTAAAAATATTGCTGAGTTAAATACAAAGAACTCTTTTATCTTTAACAGCGTACCCACATTATCTGAGAACAAATCTAACCTTTGGCAACATTTTTATGGAATAGAGATTGAAACTAATAAAGATTTTTTTGACGATAGTATAGTGGATTTGATGGATTTTAATTGTGATCAAAGAAACAATGTTCATTTCTTTTATATTTTACCTTTTAGTAAAAAAAAGGCTATCATTGAATCTACTTGGCTTTCAAAAGAGGATGGGTCTCTAAAAGATTACGAGTCACAAATGAAAAGTTATATTGCTGGTTTAGGTCTAAAAGAATATAAAATAAATTTTAAAGAGGAAGGGGCTATTCCTCTTTTCCAACAAGTAAATAATAAAGAAAATAATAAAATTAATATTGGAACTGCTGGTGGTATGACAAGATTAAGTACTGGATACACGTTTCTTAACATTCAAGAACATAGTAAGTATATAAGAATGAATATTGAGGATATTAAAAACACAAAAAAATTTGAAATTAAAAAAAAATATCAATTTTTAGACAAAATATTTTTAAGGGTTTTAAAAAAATATCCAGAAAAAATGCCAAACATTTTTTTTGATATGTTTAATGTGCCCTCAGAAACAGTCATAAAATTTTTATCCAATAAAAGCAGTATTTTAGAGGATGCGACATTAATAAATAAAATGCCTAAATGGATATTTATAAAAGAAATAATTAACTAATGAAAATAATAAACTTAAAACATTCAATAATATTTTTCAATTTATCTATTTTAGTAAGTCCCCTAAATAAAATTCTAGATCTAAATTTAATAATTTGTTTATTTTTAATATTGATTATTGGAATATCGCATGGATCTCTAGATAATCTTAAAGGAAGAAAACTTTTGAAAATTTTTGGATTTAAATCAGATTATATTTTTTACATAAGCTATTTAGCAATATCTTCTTTAATAATCTTGCTATGGATAATATTTCCAAATACAGTTTTATTACTATTCCTAATTGTTGCATGCTATCATTTTGGTAAAGAGGATACTGTTTTTTTAGTTGAAAAAAAAATATTTTTAAATGAACTTCTGTATTTTTTAAAAGGATCCTCAGTAATTATTGCTCCATTGTTATTCCACAGGGACGAAACGATTGAGATTTTTAGAACTTTAAATTTTAACGTTTTTGAGAATTCGCTCTTTAACAATCAATTTCTAATAGTAATTTTATTTTTAAGTTTTATATCTTCATTTTTTTTATCATATAAAAAAAATATAAATCATAAGATACTTATGATAACGGATTTTTTATCTATAATAATTATTAATTTTTTTCTAAGTCCTATTTTGGCATTTACTCTTTATTTCTGCTTCCTTCACTCTATTAGACATTCTATAACTCTTATTTTTGAATTGGATAAGTCTGTAAAAAATGGGTTTAAAAAATTTATTAGAAAGGCAATACCCTTAACACTAATAACTGGGTTTGCTTTTATATTTGCCATTTATCTCTTAAACAATTTTTATGAACTTAATGAGGCTATATATAAGGTTATTTTTATTGGTTTGGCGTCACTAACATTTCCACATATATTGCTTGAATACTTATTAGAAAAAAATGAAAAACGAAGTTAAAATCTTTTTAGCATCTCCTAGGGGATTCTGTGCTGGTGTAGAACGAGCAATAGACATAGTAGAAAAAACAATAGTAAAGTTTGGAACACCTGTATATGTTAGACATGAAATAGTTCATAATAAACAAGTTGTTGAGAACTTGAAAAAAAAAGGAACTATATTTGTTGAAGAACTTTCTGAAGTTAAGGATCTATCTAGGCCAGTAATATTCTCTGCACACGGTGTGCCTAAAAAAGTCCCGGAAGAAGCTAAAATTAAAAATTTATTTTATATCGATGCGACTTGCCCATTAGTTTCAAAAGTACATAGAGAGTCTGAGCAATTACATAAGCAAGGATACGACATAATTTTAATTGGCCATAAAAATCATCCAGAAGTTATTGGAACTATGGGTCAATTGCCTCCAGGATCGATTAAACTCATAGAGACAGTTAATGAAGTTCAAGATTTAAATTTAACTTCATTTAAAAAGCCCTTGGCTTATATTACTCAAACTACTTTGTCAGTGGATGATACTGCTGAGATTATTTCAAAACTTAAAGATAAATTCCCTAAAATTAGAGAACCGATTAAAGAGGATATATGTTATGCAACAACTAATAGACAAAAAGCTGTAAAAAAAATTGCACCTAACTGTGATCTATTTTTTGTAATTGGAAGTAGAAATTCCTCAAATTCATTGCGGTTAGTTGAGGTTGCAAAAAGAGCTGGTTGTAACAATTCTGAATTAATTCATTTTGGTAAAGATTTACCTATAGAAAAATTAAAAAATTCCAAAATTATAGGTATTTCCTCTGGAGCATCAGCGCCTGAACAATTGGTTCAAAATCTTATTTCCGAAATAAAAAAATATTGTAAAGTTTCTTTAGAGGAAGTTATTGTTGCAGAGGAAAAGGTTAAATTTAAACTACCTAAAAATTTAAATTAAAATGGCAGTCTACACGAAATTAAGTAAAGATAATATAAATGAAATTTTATCAAATTATTCCTTGGGTCAGTTAGAAAAGTTTCAAGGTATCGAGGAAGGAATTGAAAATTCTAATTTTCTTTTATGGATAAACCAAAAAAAATATATTCTGACTATTTATGAGAAAAGAGTAAGAGAAGAAGATCTTCCATTTTTCTCTAAACTTATGACTTCTTTAAATAACTCAAATTTTAAATGTCCAAAACCAATATTAAATAAAAATAATAACTCAATTTCAAATTTTAAAAATAAAAAATTGATGATTGTTTCTTTTGTTGAAGGAAAACCTAAAAACAATTTAAATCCCGGTAATTGCCAATCAATAGGTACCGAAGTTGCAAAACTCCATCAACTTACTAAGAATTTAGATATAAGTAGAGCAAATGATTTGTCGATTATTTCTTGGAGAAAAATTTTCGATCAAGTTAGAGACAAATGTGTTGCTATTCATAAGGATTTACCGAAACTCATTGAAGATAATCTTAATGATGTAGAAAAAAATTGGCCTAAAGATTTACCCAAAGGCATTATTCACGCTGATTTATTTTATGATAATATTTTTTTTAATAAGAATAATTTCAGTGGTATTATTGACTTCTATTTTTCTTGTTATGATTTTTATGCTTTTGAAATAGCAATATGTTTTAACGCTTTGTGTTTTGATGGGCCAAAAAATAATTTAAGCTTTAATGTAACTAAAGCAAAATCTTTTATAGAAGGATATAATCAAATAAGAACCATCAGTGATATAGAAAAAGAAAATATCAAAGTTTTATCTCAAGGGGCTGCATTAAGATTTCTACTAACTAGAGTATTTGATGCATTAAATACTGTTGAGGGGGCTATAGTAAAAGTAAAAGATCCTATGGAATATCTTAAGAGATTAGAGTTTCATAAAAATGCTAAAACACATGAAGATTATTTTTTTTAATGAAGTATAGGATTTATACTGATGGAGCATGCTCAGGAAATCCGGGTAGAGGCGGATGGGCAGCGATTATTTTAGACAATAAATCCAACCAATCTAATATTTCTGGTGGTGAAAATAATACTACAAATAATAGAATGGAACTTGTAGCTCCGATTATGGCATTAAATAAAATTAAAAAGAAGTCCGAGGTAACTATCTTCACAGACTCAAAATATGTCAAAGAAGGAATTACTGATTGGATCAAGAAGTGGAAGATTAATAATTGGAAAAGTTCAAATAAAAAACCTGTAAAAAACAAAGATCTTTGGATTAAATTAGATAATTCTTGCCAAAAACACAAAGTAAGTTGGAGATGGGTTAAAGCTCACGCAGGAAATAGACTTAATAATTTAGCTGATGAATTAGCTGTTTTACAAACAAAAAGATAAATATTATTTTATATAGATTTTAAAAAGTTTTCCGCAGAGGATAGTTCACAAGCTGCTGTATCCTTCTCTTCTTCTATTTTTTTTACTTCCCCGTTTTCTATTAGCATTGTATATCGATTTGACCTCACCCCCAATCCTTTTGCTGATTTATCAACTTCAGCACCAATGGCCTTTGTAAATTTTAGAAAGGGATCTCCAGCCATAAAAATTTTTTCTCCAACGTTCTGATTTTTTCCCCAAGCTTTCATAACATTTGGATCATTTACAGCTACACATATTATTTTCGTTATTCCTTTTTTTAAAGCTAAATCATAATTTTTTACATATCCTGGCAAATGAATTGCTGAACATGTTTTAGTAAATGCTCCAGGCATACCTAATATGATAGTCTTGTTATTTTTACAGAAGTCAAAAATATCAATTTTTTTAGGTACATTGTCTTCATCTAAATAAAATAGTTCTGAATTTGGTAATTTGTCCCCAGCTTTTATTTTCATTACATTTTTTCTAAAATATAGTTTTTAACTTTTTGTAAATTATTATCTAGTATATCAAACTTTTCTTTTTTTTCTGGCAATGCTGCTATTTGTTCAGGAGCAGAAATATTTCTATTAATTGCTATTTTAACAGTATCTGCAAACTTATAGGGATGTGCTGTGCCAAGAACAACTGTTGGTAATTTATTTTTAACTTTGTATGAAGCTCCTACTGCAGTAGCAGTGTGTGGATCTAGTATGAAACCAAAGTTATTAAAAAAATCTCTAATTATTCTAATTGTCTCGTCATCATCTATGGCCTCAGCATCAAAAATATCTTTAATTACATTTATTTCTTTTGTCTCTAAAGAAAAAGAACCTTTGTTGTTTAAATTATTCATTAAAGTTATTACTCTTTTTTCACTTTGCTCAGAAACATCGAACAGAAGTCTTTCGAAATTACTTGAAATTTGAATATCCATACTAGGAGTTAAAGTTGCTTTAACTTCATTTGGTTTATATTCACCAGAATTAATTGCTCTTGCCAAAATATCATTTTTATTAGTGGCAACAATTAATTTGCCCATAGGTAATCCCATTTTTTTTGCCATGTATCCAGCGTAAATATCTCCAAAGTTACCAGTAGGAACTGCAAAATTAGTTTTTTTTGATAGTCTAAAATAAGTATAAAAATAATAAACGATTTGACAGATAATTCTTGCCCAGTTAATTGAATTAACACCAGACATATTAATTTTTTCTCTAAAATTATTATCAGAGAACATTTCTTTTACAATTTTTTGGCAATCATCAAAATTTCCTCTAATAGCAATATTATAAATATTTA
>MDTG01102256.1_pt1 | contig 41564 bp, 34 predicted proteins | sample 811421 | NCBI WGS metagenome assembly MDTG01 (sample SAMN05326645, study PRJNA326480) | marine metagenome | isolation source: seawater | place: Pacific Ocean: South East | collected 2011 | reverse complement strand
CTCGAAGCCATCGAAGACTACGGCAAACGCGCCCGCTCAGGCCACGCCACACCCAACTTCCGCTCCTTCCTCCATAAACGCTTCCAAGCCATCAAACGACAAGTGAAAGAGCAGCAAACAAACACTACCGCATCTTCGAGCTGATGCCCTTGACGGACTGAACGAAGTTCATCACATTGATACATCTATGAGCGTTCCCTTACTAGATTTACACGCACAAAACGATCCATTGAAAGAAGCCTTCACAGCTACCTTTGAGCGCGTCATGGCCTCAAACTGCTTTATCATGGGGCCTGAGCTCGAAGCCTTCGAAACCGCGATGGCCCAGTATCTAGGCGTCAAACATGCCTTTGGCGTTAGCTCTGGGACCGATGCTTTGCTCCTCGCCCTGATGGTTCTGGATATTGGCCCAGGCGACGAAGTCCTCTGCCCAACCTTCACCTTCTTTGCGACAGGAGGTTCCATTGCAAGACTAGGCGCAACCCCCGTATTCGTCGACGTCGAGGCAAGCACGTTTAATATCGATGTCCAAGATGCCGCCCAAAAAATCACCCCCAAGACAAAGGCGATCATGCCCGTTCACCTATTTGGTCAAACGGCGGACATGAATGCCATCCTCGAGCTTGCCTCCAAGCACAAGCTGCGCGTCATTGAAGACACCGCCCAAGCCATCGGAGCCCGCTACGCGGGCAAGCACGCGGGGACTTTGGGGGACTTTGGCGCTTATAGCTTTTTCCCCACAAAAAACCTAGGCGGCTTCGGCGACAGTGGTCTGTTAGTCACTCAAGACGATACTCTTGCAGAAAAAGCACGCCTCTTGCGCGTCCACGGTGCTCGACATACCTATCTCCATGAAGAAGTCGGCGGCAATTTCCGCATGGATCCGCTACAAGCAGCTTTGCTCTTAGAAAAATTGCCCAAGCTTGATAGCTTTGTTCAATTAAGGCGCAGTCATGCCACCTTTTACAATACAACCTTCACTGAAGAACTTAAGGGACCCATCGAAGCAGGAAAACTGATACTCCCTCAAGCACTTACCGAAGAAAACCACTCCTGGAACCAGTACACACTACTCCTCCCGAAAGCAGGCCATCGAGACACCTTAATGCAGCACCTGAGCGATCAAAATATAGGCTGCCGCATCTACTATCCCTACCCATTAGATGCCCAGCCTTGTTTTGCCAAACTTAATGAAAAACCTGCAAATACCCCCCAGGCCCATAGCCTCTGCAAAGCCTGTTTAAGTATTCCCGTATATCCAGAACTCACAACAAAACAAAGGTCTTCGGTTGCAGATGCCGTTATCGAATTCATTAAAAGAATTTAATGTTCAACAACTTAAACAATAAACCAACATACCCTTCAAAGATTTTAATAAAAAAATAAAAAATAATCATTTTTATTCTTGAAAAAAGGGGAAACTATGTACTATATTTAAGGTATATTATCTACTAATCCCATGGGAGGTATGGGGTACTAAGCAAAAAGATAAAGTAATACTTGGCAGGCAATCTTAGGGGTAGGATTGCCTGCCACCTTTTTACACAGACTCAGTGCAAAGAAAGTACCCAGCACGAAAAAATTCTTGCCTTTGATTCAAGATCACCTAGGGTCCCTGTTTCTTTAACGCATTGAAAGACTTTTTAAGCTAAAAAATCATGGCCAGAATTTGTGCAATCACGGGCAAACGTCCCACCAAAGGCAGCATCATTCACCGCAAAGGTCAGTCCAAAAAAAGCGGTGGTATCGGAACGCACGTCACCAAGACGACCAAGCGCCTCCACAAACCCAATGTACAACGCATCCGCGTTCGCCTTGAAACCGGCGAAGTCAAACGCATGTGGGTCTCTGCAAAAGCAATCAAAGCAGGCAAAGTCCAAAAGGCTTAAGATTACCTATTTTTAGTATTTGCCAAAAGCCGCACACGACCGTGCGGCTTTTTTGTTCCTTGCACTGGGCCCTGTCCCAAGGCAGAATAAGACGCACACTCTCTAGCCAAGACGACTCATGATTCGACACTTTCGTAACGCCTTTATTTCTGGGCTCGCCATCCTAATCCCCCTCGGGGTGACTATCTTCGTCATTCGCTTCCTGCTTAAAAACATAGGGGAGCCATCAAGCCACTTGTTCTTCTACTATCTAGATCCAGTAACTCGGCACAAGCCCTGGGTTGATGGGGTCCTTCGCATCATATCAACAGGGGTCGTTGTCATACTTATCACGTTACTTGGGTATTTGTCTAAGTATTTCCTCGGCAAGATCTTTGTCAAAGTCACCGAAAAAATCATCACGAGTGTTCCCTTCATCAAAACCGTTTATAAAACTGCCAAGCAAATTGTAGACACCTTTCGAGAGCAAAATAAAGCCATCTTTCAGCAGGTCGTCCTCGTCGAGTACCCACGCACGGGCTGCTATGCGCTTGGCTTCCTCACAGGAACCGCTCGAGGCGAAACGCAAATCAAAACGGGCAAGACCATCGTCAATGTATTCATCCCCACAACCCCTAACCCAACCAGTGGCTTTCTGCTGCTAATCCCTCAAGAGGACATTCTAGCTCTTGAAATGAGCGTTAGCGATGGCATGAAGCTCATCATTTCAGGGGGGGCTGTAGTACCAGCGTACAACCCTAAAACAGGCAAGACAGAGCAATTCGAAACAAAAAATCTTTCGCTCGAAACACCTGATGAAGGCTAATGCTGAACAGATCGAGGGCATTGTTCTTAAAAAAACACTTACGGAGAAGTGCTGGCGCTTAAGCATACTATCTCCTGAGCAAGGCCTGTGGACGTGCTTTTTAAGACAGTCTTCCAAGAAAAACCCAGCACCCGATATTTTTGATGAAGTCGTACTCAAAGTGTCGACCTCATCAAAAACACAACTCACCTTCATCGAAGAGTACCGGCTCGTAAAGCGGCGTGAAGGCCTTCCTAAAAGCTACGGCAACCTTCAACTGGCATCACGCTTTGCTTCCATTGTTGAAAACAATGCCATGCACCTAGAAGTCCCCGTGCATCTTTACACTCTGTGCCAAGATGCTTTAGCGGCTTGGGATGCACACAAGCAAGGCGCCATCACTTTCTTTAAGGCCCTCTATCGCATGATTACCCTAGAAGGCCTCCCGGTTCAAGAAGCTTGGCTTAAGCAACTTCCTGCAAAAATCCAAACAAGTGCCCATCGATTGCTCGCAGAGCCGCTCAAGCACTTAAGCCAGGAGGACAACCTTAGCGCCAGCGAATACACTAGCAGCTTAGAGCATTGGACGCGAGCTCACACCCACATCCATCTCTAAAAAGTAAGGTTTAGAAAGTATTAAGCTTCCTTGGAGGCTTCTTCTTTTTTCTTCGGCTTGGGCGAAGCAAGCTTGTCTTGCTTAAAGCCTAGACCTTCACCATCAACGATAACTTCGACAGGCATGCCGCGTTTGACGGTGCTACCCAAGATAGCCTCAGCCAAAGAGTCCTCCAAATAGCGCTCAACAGCGCGGCGCAAAGGCCGAGCTCCGTATTTTTCATCGTAGCCTTTTTCAACGAGAAACTCCTTAGCACCGTTTGAAATCGTAAGCTCGATGTCTTGATCGAGAAGACGCTTTTGGACTTTCGTCAACTCGAGCTCAACGATGAGTTTCATGTCGTCCTTAGAGAGTGGCTGGAAGATAACGAGCTCGTTGATTCGGTTGAGAAACTCGGGCTTAAAAGTGCGCTTTGTTTCATCGAGGATTTTGTCCTTAATCTTGAGGAAGTCATCCTCAGCATTCATGCCGACACCAAAGCCCATCGACGTATTGCGCTGGAGCACTTCGGCGCCGACGTTGGATGTCATGATCAAAATCGTGTTACGGAAATCAACCGTACGGCCGAAACTATCGGTCAGACGGCCTTCTTCTAAAACCTGGAGGAGTAACTGAACAACATCCGGATGGGCCTTCTCGATCTCATCGAGAAGCACGACAGAGTAAGGCTTGCGACGAACCGCCTCGGTGAGCTGGCCGCCTTCTTCGTAGCCGACATAGCCTGGAGGGGAACCGATGAGACGTGAAACTGAAAACTTTTCCATGTATTCAGACATATCAATCTGAATAACGGCGTCTTCTTCACCGAACATGCGCTCGGCGAGTTTTTTAGCAAGGAGTGTCTTGCCGACGCCCGTTGACCCAAGGAACATAAAGGAGCCAATTGGCCTGCGTGGGTCTTTAAGGTCTGCACGGGAGCGACGCAGTGCCTTGGCAATGACCTCGGTGGCTTTTGCTTGGCCGATAACCTCGGCTTGGAGATCCTTTTCGAGCTCGAGCAGCTTTTGGCTTTCCTTTTGCTCCATGCGATTGAGAGGAACCCCTGTCCAACTGGAGACAACGTGAAGGATGTCATCTTCATCGACAGTAACTTCGATCTCTTCGCGGCTCTGCTTCCAGGACTCGAGGAGGTCTTCACGCTTTTTGCGCAATTGTTTTTCTTGATCGCGTAATTCTGCAGCTCCTTCGAAATCTTGCTTGCTGATGGCTTCCTCTTTTTGAGAGCAGACTTCATCGATGTTTTTTGAAAGCTCTTCAATCTCAGGAGGGCGATTGAGAACCTGGATGCGCGCACGCGACCCAGCCTCATCGAGAATGTCGATCGCCTTATCGGGCAGATGGCGCCCGGTGATGTAGCGATCTGAAAGTTTGGCTGAAGCGACTAAAGCCTCTTGAGTGTAAGAGACCTTGTGGTGCTCTTCGTACTTTTGGCGGATACCCTCGAGGATTTTGATCGTGTCTTCGACATTGGGTGCATCTACCTGGACAGACTGGAAACGGCGGTCTAAAGCGCTGTCTTTCTCGATGTACTTGCGGTATTCACTCAACGTGGTGGCACCAATACACTGAAGCTCTCCGCGGGAAAGGGCTGGTTTAAAGATGTTGGAAGCATCCATAGCGCCCTCAGCAGCGCCTGCCCCAACGATGGTATGAAGCTCATCAATAAAGATGATGACATTTTTGACGCGGCGGATCTCATCCATAACGGCTTTGATCCGCTCTTCGAATTGACCGCGATACTTCGTGCCCGCGACCATGAGAGCTAAATCTAAAGTGATAACGCGCTTATCGATCAAGATCTCTGGAACACGGCTGCCAGCGATCTCTTGGGCGAGACCCTCGACGATGGCTGTTTTGCCGACCCCAGCCTCACCGATAAGGACGGGGTTGTTCTTGGTGCGACGGCAGAGGATCTGAATGACGCGGCTGATCTCTTCTTTGCGACCGATGACAGGGTCCATCTCGCCGGAGCGGGCAAGCTCTGTCAAGTCACGGCCAAAGGCCTTAAGAGCCGGCATCTTGCCACCTTCTTTGCCACCACGCTCATCGGGAGCGGGCAGGCCAACCCCGCCGGGGCCCATAGATTCCATGGAAGGGCCGGAAAAATTAGGATCTAGCTCGGCTAAAATTTCGTTGCGACACTGCTCAATATCGACGCTCAGGCTCTTCAAGACGCGAGCTGCAACCCCCTCACCCTCGCGCAACAGACCGAGCAATATATGCTCTGTACCAATATAGGAGTGATTGAGTGCGCGGGCTTCCTTGCCGGCAAGAGCGAGGACTTTCTTGACCCGTGGCGTGTAGGGGATATTGCCCCCTTGCTGACCCTCAGGACCCATGCCGACTTGCTTTTCGACGGCAGAGCGCACCGTGTCTAGGTCTAAGCCTAGCTTTTGGAGGACGCTGATGGCAACCCCTTGCCCGAGATTGATGAGGCCGAGGAGCAAATGCTCTGTGCCCACGTAGTTGTGGTTGAAACGCTCAGCCTCTTTGCGAGACAATGCCAGCACTTGCTGAGCACGGGGTGTAAAATTGTTCATCGGTTCCATAAGACTTTAGCCTAAAATGTGTAAACGAGCAAATGAGGGGTGGTTAGGACTTGCTACGGTCCAGTGCAGAGAACTTTAGCGGGGGAAATGATTGAAATTGTTCGCGTAAAAGACTGGCCCTTAGGGTGTCGCGAGTTTCGCTTTCCATGGATTTGTGGGCAACGAGCTGGACATGCCCTGGTTGACTCTCCAAGAAAAGCCGGTCGACCGTGGTGCGCCTGTCTTCAGGAAGCATAGTTAAATCAATAGCTAAGCGGATAAGTGAGAGCAAGTTCATAGCTTCACTTGAGGACAAAAAGTGGCTATTTTGCAAAACGCCATAGGCCCGGCCGATTTTGTCGAGCAGCTTGACAGACTCAGACTCTAAAAGCCTTTGGCGAGCATTCTCTTCCTGCTCGATAATGGCACTCAGCACGCTGGATAAGCGCTTTAAGATCTCCTCTTCACTCTGGCCAAGGGTTTGTTGGTTGGAAATCTGGAAGACACTGCCCGTAGCATCAGAACCTTCCCCAAAAAGACCGCGAACGGCCATACCAAGCTGGTTGACAGCGCGGACGACCTTCTCCATCTGGCCGGAAAGAACCAGGCCAGGGAGATGAAGCATCACCGAAGCCCGCATCCCCGTGCCAACATTGGTGGGACAGGCGGTAAGGTAGCCTAGATCCTCTGAAAATGCGTAATTGAGTTGGTTTTCGATCGCAGAGTCCATCGTGTCTATCTGCTTCCAGACACGCTTGAAGTTAAAGCCATTGCTCAAGACCTGAATGCGCATGTGGTCTTCTTCGTTGATCATGATCGAGCAACTCTGGTCTCGGCTGATAACAACCCCTGCACCCTCTGCACCCTCGCAGAGCTCCCGGCTGATCAAGTGGCGCTCGACGAGGACCTGCTGCTCCAAAGCGGAGAGCTCATCGACATTAAAAATACTCGAGTGCTTCATCTGTGGGAGGTCTTGAATAGCGCCTTGGCATGAGGTCAAAATGTCTCGCCGCTGGGACTTTTTGGCCCACCCTGGGAAGGGATAGTCACTCATGTTGCGGGCTAGACGAATCCGCGTGCTGAGCACAACAGGGATGGCTCCACGATCTTCATCGATCAAGGAGCTCTTACTGGCAATAAAATCGTCAAAGGAAGTCATGCAAAAATCATGAGGAGAGCTCCGCGGTTTGAGTCTTAAGGTCTTCAATTTCATCGCGATAGCGAGCGGCGTCCTCATAGCGCTCCTCCTCGATGGCGCTGTGAAGAGACGCTTCAAGGTCTTTCAGACTTTTGGAGAAAGAGCTATTACCCAAAGACTTATGAGCGACCTTGCCGCAATGGACTGTCTTCCCGTGGATGCGTTTTAAGATGGACTTCACCAGAGGCTTGAAGCGCTCATAGCAATGTGAACAACCAAGCCGCCCAGACTCACGCATTTGGCCGACATCGCAGCCACAGGACTCACAAATAAGGCCCTCTTCGTCTACAGGCTCTAGAGCAGGGCCTAAATCAGCAGCTAAATGCTTGGTCAGCAGATCGTTAAGGGAGAAACCTTGCGGGTCTGTAACGCCCTTTTGATGGGCGCAAGCATCGCAAAGATCAAGCTTTTGAACTTGATTACCAATAATTTGCGTCAAGTGAACGGTGGCGGGCTTGCCGCACATAGTACAGTGTAGTGACTCTCCCATAAGTCCGGTATCATTCTATATTAATAGTTTCTTTAAAAAGAGAAAGCTTATTCTCTATGGGACCCTTTTGCAACTCTTATGCCAATTTGGGAAAAGCTCTCATAAAATAAAACCGAGCATGCGACTCTGACATTTATGGAGCCGCATAACTCACCCGGATGCAGCCGCGCTTGGCCTTGAGCTTGCTTACGGTGAGCCCGGATAAAGCCTGCGTGTTGGCAATATGAGTCCCCCCGCAGGGCACTGGAGGATAGCCCTCAATGGTGACCACGCGCAAAGGCTTGCCCTCGGGAAGGTGCGGGGGCAAGGCGATACCAAGCTGCGCGAGCTCTTCGGCATCAATCAGCCTTGAGTCAACAGACAAGGCGGCCGCCACGGCCTTGGCAAGGGCCTCCTCAAGGGATGCCAGGGCAGACGCGCGCGCTTCTTCAGGCAAGGTGCCCTCAAACTCGACATAGGCACTGTCTGTAAAATGATGCCCTTTAACGGCCTTCCACGAGGGCATCAAACCCTCAAGGGCTCCGGCTATGAGGTGGCCTGCTGTATGCAAACGAGCATGGTGCAAGCGGGAGGCCTCATCCACATGGAGCTCTGCAGGCGTACCGGCAGCAAGCCCGGAAGGCACGGCCTCGACATAGTGGCGGACCGCGCCCTCCACAAAACCGGCAAATTGTACGGGAAGCTCCACCCCGCTTATGGAAATCACCCCGCTGTCTGCAGGTTGGCCGCCCCCTTGGGGATAAAAAAGGGTTTCATCCAAGATGAGGTAAGGGCCGCGCTCATCGACACCAGAATCGACACAGTGTGCGTGGACGGCGAAGCAATACGTATCCTCTAGATAAAGAAGTTTTGTTTTCATCGATAAAGGCGTGACAAAAAAAGCCGTTTTTGTTTTTTTAAGGAAACCCCTATGACCTCAAGCAATCTTTTTGACCAATGCAAGGCTTACATTAACAGCCAAGGCATCGAAGCTATTCGGCCCCTCAAGGAAAAACGCCCAACGGTGACGCTATCGCGCATGGCAGGCTCTCGAGGGGTGATTCTGGGCGACAAGCTGGCTCAATACCTGCAAGAAAAGTCTGATGATAATGACTGCCCGTGGACTGTTTTTGATAAAAAACTTATCGAAAAAGTCCTGGAAGATCATGATCTACCTGCACGACTCGAAAAATATCTCCCTGAAGATTCTGGTAACGAGCTTCAGACGACCATCTCCGAAATACTAGGGCTGCACCCATCAATTTGGACGCTCGTTCAAAAAGCATCGGAAACCATTTACACACTCGCGCGCAAGGGGCATGTGATTCTCGTCGGTCGAGGCGCGAACATCATTGCGTCGACGCTACCCAACACTCTGCACGTGCGACTCGTGGGTTCCTTTGAAAAACGGGCAGAGCACGTCTCCACCTACTATAAATGCTCGCTTAAAGAAGCCGAAAGCCGCATTCAGGAGACAGACAAGGCGCGTGCTGCTTACGTTAAAAAGTATTTTGACCGAGACTTAGAAGACCCGCTTCAGTACACCATCACCCTGAATACGGATAATTTATCGGATGCGTGGATCGTAAAGCACGTTGGCGATGCTGTCCTCAACTGGGATCAGCACTATCGCAAGGGTGCTTAGGCAAGGCTTCGTAGTGGACTCCGGTAGCGGGCGCAGCTGAGTTTATCAAAGCACCAGGGCGCCCCCCAGATAATATATAAAGTGATTAAGAAGAAGCTGAGGAAAGCCTCTGTGTAAGCATCTAGAGGAAGCATCGGCATAACTACCTTAAGGAGCTTCTCTAATGCATACAGGGAAAACGCTCCCCACAGGGCGATCATCCACTTGCCTTGGATAGACGTTGGCGCATCGGCATACGAACGCTCTCGAATCGCCCGTTGCCCGAGAAGAAGACCTGCCATCATGCCGATCAAGCCAATGTGAAGACGATTGAGATCACTTCCCATGTATAAGCAAAAGGTCAATGAACTGACAATGTATAAGACCGCCCATAAAGTGAGACTTGAAGGATAGTAAGGGCGAAAACGCATATGAAGCCACGCGGTAAGACCACCCAATAAAAAGCCGCAAATAACATCTTCTGGGAAATGCATGCCAAGGTAGATCCTCGAGAAGGCTGTCAACGAAACAAGGACGATAGAGAAGACAGTAAACCACGTGCGCCTGAGCCACAAGGCCAGACAGAACCAGTAAGTGGCAACCGTTTGAGCGTCTCCACTAGGGAAGCTGTACGAGGAGACGGTAGCCACAGGCGTCAAACGCTCAACATCCGGACGCGGGGCCATGAAATAAGCCTTCAAAGCGGAGTTTAAAAGAATGGCAAAAGCGATCAAAACGACGAACTCCTTAAAGAAGCGGCGGTTCCAAGCCCAGTAACCAAGCGCTATGGTGAACATTAAAAAGCCTTGGCTTCCCAAGATAGGAAAGCATTTAAAGAAGGTACTGAGTGCATCGGTGCGATAGAACAAAACCCAAGAGATATCGTGCATGGCAAAGTGGCGAATTAAATTTTAGAGACGAGCTCGTCAAGACTTTCGGTCTGAAGCAGGCACTCAGTGCTCAGACATAATTGGTAAGCTGGCCCATCATCTATCGACTGAATGAATATTTTTCGCCAGGGGACGGCAGCCAAAGCTGAACGCAGGGCAGAGAAATCTCCGCTACTGGATACTTTAATAAGTAAGACCCCTGAGGCCGCCTGAGTTGCTGCTGACAGGGCGTGCGCCACACCACTTGGCATGCGCTTGGAGAGATTAGCGTGAGCTGCACTGAGGGCATTGAACGCACCTAAATACGAAGCCTCGCCTGTTAAAGCGTATAAAGCACTCAAGCTATGGAGCAACGAACCATTACTGCTGGGTATCGCGTTATCGAACCATTCTTTTTTGCGCGCGGCTAAAACCTCGTGATCATCAGAGGTAAAAAAATACCCCGCAAAGGTTGCATCTGAAAAATGCTCAAAGACGGCATCCATGAGCTTACGAGCGCGCTCGATGTACAGCGAAGAGGTGCCTGGCTGCACCCAATCAATCTTGGATGCTAGGGCCAAAAGAGCTTCAATGAAATAGGCATAGTCAGCCAGGGTACTTTGGCCCTGAGCGCCCCCTTCATCGTAATAAACATGAGCTAGGCGGCCTTCCTTAGAGTGGAATGTCTCCCAGAGCCAATCGGTTAATTGCTGGGCCTGCTCAAGCCATGCCGCCTGCTCCAAATAAAACCCTGCTTCTGACTGCGCGCGCACGAGCAGAGCATTCCAAGCAAGGAGGCATTTGTTGTCTCTTGCGGGGGCAACGCGCTTTGAGCGAGCTTGAAGGAGCTGACTGCGCGCTTCAGCAAAACTCTGACGAAATTCGAAGCCTCCTTGATAAAAAGTGGGGTTGGATGTACTCGCCTCAAAGTTGCCTTCTTCGGAAATACCGTAGGCCTCACACCAAGCGGCTCCTCGTCCCTCACCCAAGACGGCCTTCACAGCCTCGGGCGTCCAAACGTAATAGCGGCCCTCTTCGCCTTCACTGTCTGCATCCATAGCAGCGTAGTAGAACCCAGCATCGACACGCATATCTCGACTGAGCCAAGCGATCGTCTCCTCGACGATGGCCTTGTAAAGGGGATTGCGATAACGGGCGTAGGCCTTCGTGTAAATGTCTATGAGGAGCGCATTGTCGTAGAGCATTTTTTCAAAATGGGGAATCATCCACATGGTATCGACGCTGTAGCGAGCAAAACCACCTCCCACTTGGTCGAATATCCCCCCTCGAGCCATTATTGAAAGGGTTTTGTTGACAACATCATCGATCCTTGTGGCCAAAGCAGCATCGCCCTCGTCGCACGCACGGGTTGCCCGAATGGAAAGCAAAAAGTCGACCATCATCGAAGGAGGGAACTTAGGGGCTTCGCCAAAGCCACCCCAGGCGTCATCGTGCATTTCGCATAATGCCTGAGCTGCATTGAGAAGACGCTCTTTTGTTAGGGTATCTTCACCCTCACTGGGTGGATTATTTGAAAACTGAAGATTGCGGACAATATTGTCTGCGTTTTCTTCAAGCTCGCTTGCGTTTTCTTTGAAATGATTTGCAATACGCATGAGCAGCTGAGGCCAAGGAATGATGCCTAAATTCCGATCCTCGGGAGGAAAATAAGTGCCGCCAAAAAAAGGCCTGCCATCGGGTAAACAAAATGCATTGAGAGGCCAGCCTGCGCGCTGGGTGATCATTTGGACAGCCTCCATGTAGAGCTGATCAAGATCTGGGCGCTCCTCGCGGTCAACCTTGATGCAGATGAAATGCTCATTCATAAGCCGCGCGATATGAGCGTCTTCGAAGCATTCATGAGCCATGACATGGCACCAGTGGCAGGCGGCATAGCCGATCGAGACTAAAACGGGCTTGTTTTCTTGTTTCGCACGCGCCCAGGCCTCTTCACACCAAGGGTACCAGTCTACAGGGTTATCTGCATGCTGCTTTAAATAGAGACTTTTTTCTTGGTGGAGTCGATTTGCCATAGTACACTGAGATTTTACTTTTAGGGAGTTTTACTTACACGTCAAAACCGATTTTCCGATCGACGCGATCTATGTCTCGAATTCATGTATTGCCAGACCAAGTGGCTAATCAAATTGCCGCTGGTGAAGTGATTGAACGGCCCGCCGCTGTTGTTAAAGAGCTGATTGAAAACAGTATCGATGCCGGGGCAACACGCATCGCCGTAAGCTTTAAAGACGGCGGGAAAAGCCTCATCCGTATAGAGGACAATGGGAGCGGGATGTCCCCGGAAGAAGCGCGCCTGTGCATTCAGCGTCACGCAACCAGCAAGCTACTAACCACAAAAGACTTAGACTCCATACACACCTTTGGTTTTAGAGGAGAGGCACTCCCCTCTATCGCCAGCGTATCGCGGTTTTCCCTAAAAACTCAAGCCGAAGGGCAAACAGAAGGGCACGAGCTATTCATTCAAAGTGGGGACATCCAGTACGAGCGAGCCTGTGCACGAGCTCAAGGGACGACGGTCGAAGTTACGGGGCTATTTCATTCAGTCCCTGCCCGACGTAAATTTCTAAAAACAGAAGCCACAGAAAGCGCACACATCGTGCAGTTATGCCGTCTCTACGCACTAGCTAATCCTAAAATTAGCTTCACGCTGACAGAGAATGGGCGCCTTGTCTTTAAATCGCCTCCTTGCGAACAAATAGAAGAGCGTATACACGAAATTTGGGGACGCACTTTGACTCAAAAACTCCTCAAGCTCGACCCAGCAGAAGCAGATGGACTAAAACTGCACGGCTTTATAGGGAAACCTGGCGAGAGTCGCAGCTCCCGCCATGAAATGATCACCTTCATCAATGGACGCCCGGTTGAGTCAACAGCGCTCAATAGCGCCATCAAAGAAGCCTACCAAACATATCTTTCCAAGGGGCGCTCGCCCATAGCCTTGCTCTTTTTGGGCATGGACCCAAGTTCGGTTGATGTCAATGTCCACCCAGCAAAGCGAGAGGTGAGACTGCGTAGTGAAGGCCTCGTACGGTCTTTTGTCCTGAACACTCTAGGAAACTGCCTGCAAAACGCGATAGAAGAAACTAGGCCCAAGTCTACATTCCAACGCACTTCCGAATTAAACCAACCCAACACAGCAGCGCCAGCACCTCGATCAACAGACATTACAAATGCACCTAAAATCAAGGCGCGTATTCAGCCTCTTGAGCCGACATTCAAGCCAGTGACGGCTCCTGCCAAACAAGTAGCTGAGCCTAAAGAAATCTTCAAAGATGCCACGGAGCATGCTTCTTTTGCATGGAATTATCTCGGAAACTGCCACAAACACTACCTTCTTTTTGAATCCGAAGAGGGCATTATCATTCTTGATGCACGCACTGCAGAGCAAAGGCTCTTCTTTGAAAGCCTAATCCAAGAGCTCAACAATAAAAAAACATCGAGCCAACCCTTGCTCTTTCCAGAGACCTTAGAGTTAAGCCCAGCAGCGGCCGTCCTCCTAACCGAACACAGTGAACTTTTGCGTACATGCGGATTTGACATCGAACCGTTCGGAAAGTCTGTATTTCGCATAGATGCCTTGCCCTCCTGGCTCTCAACGGAGAACGCATCTGAATTCATTCAGGCCTATATTGACTATGTCGAAGAACATGCTAGCAGCCTTAAAAAAGAACAGTTAGCCCATGACAGCTTTGCCAAACTGGCCTCTCGCTACGCAAGCCAAGCCCCCCTACCCGAAAGCAAGGCACAGGCAAATGCCCTAGCCCAAAGACTCCTGGCAACTGAGAATCCATTAACGAGCCCTGACGGAAAACGTGCCTACATGGAGCTTCCAATGGTTGATATTCAGAAAAAATTGTCTTAAGATAGACGCTTACCTTCATAGCGTCTCATGCCCCAAACATCGCCCCCTCCAACTACATCGAGTAGATCTTCAGCCGAAAGCATCAAAGCTTCGACTCCGCCACCCTTTAACTTCAATATCGAGGCCGACGCCAAGGGCATCAAGACCTCGATATTAAATCACCTACGCTTCACACTCGCCCGCGAGCCGCGTATTGCCACAGAGCGAGACTGGTGGATGTGTACCTGCTATGCCATTCGCGATCGAATGCTAGATCGCTTCCTCCAAACCGCACAAGTATATCGAGAGAATAACACGCGCAGGCTCTATTACCTTTCACTCGAGTACATGATGGGGCGATTACTCAACGACAACCTTCGCAACTTAGGCCTTTATGAGCCCACCGTACGCGCACTGAAGGACCTCGGGCTCAACTACTCGATTCTTCGAGAAGAAGAAATGGATATGGGCCTTGGCAATGGAGGGCTTGGGCGCCTTGCTGCTTGCTTTCTCGATTCTTTAGCCACACTAAATTACCCTGCTATTGGCTATGGCATCCATTATGAATTTGGCTTATTCCGACAAGAATTTGTCGAAGGCCACCAAGTAGAACACCCAGACAACTGGCTCGAATTTGGCAACCCTTGGCAAATCATACGCCCTGATCATGCCATTGAAATCAAGCTCTATGGGCATGTAGAGTCTCAATGCAATAATCGTGGAGATTGGACACCTCACTGGGTAAATACGAAATCGCTTGTGGGAGTCCCTTGGGACGTCCCCATCGTTGGCCATGGCTGCAACACGGTTAATTTTTTGCGCCTCTGGGAGTCTCGAGCATCTCACGAATTTGACTTCCAAGTATTTAATCAAGGTGGCTACATCGAGGCGGTCCGCGAAAAGGCCTTAGGTGAGACTGTATCTAAAGTTCTTTACCCCAATGACAAAACAGAAAGCGGCAAAGAACTTCGATTAGTCCAGCAGTACTTTTTTGCCGCCTGCTCGCTCAAAGATATTCTCCGCAGGCACAAAATGCACAACGGCGGATGGGACAACTTCATCGATAAAGTTGCTGTTCAGTTGAATGATACACACCCAGCCATTGCCGTTGTTGAGCTTATGCGCATCTTTATTGACGAAGAAAATCTCCAATGGGATCGTGCATGGGAGATTTGTAATAAAATTTTTGGCTATACAAATCACACCTTGCTACCAGAAGCACTAGAGCGCTGGAGTGTGCCCTTATTCCAAAAAGTCCTGCCACGACACTTACAACTTATTTATGAAATGAATGAGCGCTTCTTAAAAACGGTCGTCGAACCTAAATGGCCGGGTGATGCAGAAAAAATTCGAAAACTCTCCATCATCGAGGAAGGTGCTCCTAAAATGGTGCGTATGGCGCATATCGCGGTCATCGGAAGCCACTCTGTAAACGGTGTTGCTGAACTGCATACGGAACTGCTCAAAGGCAATCTCTTTTCCGAGTTTAATGAACTCTATCCAGAGCGCTTCAACAACAAAACCAACGGCATTACTCCACGTCGATGGCTGCAGTCCTGCAATCCAGAACTAGCTACCCTCATCAATGAAACCATAGGTGATAAGTGGATCAAAGACTTAAATGAGCTCGCCCACTTAGACGCTTATACCTCCGACAAAGCTTTTCAAGAAGCGTTCATGGCAATTAAACGCAACAACAAGGTGAATCTTACTGAAACTATCGAACAATTATGCGGAATCTCCGTAAGCCCCGATGCGCTTTTTGATGTGCAAATTAAGCGTTTTCATGAATACAAACGCCAGCACTTAAACTTACTTCATATCCTTACTCTGTACAGGCATCTACTTCATAACCCTGATGACACCACCATTCATCCGAGGGTTTTCATCTTTGGAGGCAAGGCTGCACCAGGCTACGAAATTGCCAAACTTATCATCTTAGCGATCAATAAAGTCGCCGAAAAAGTCAATCACGACCCACGCGTTAACGGGAAGCTCAGGGTCATTTTCTTGCCCAACTATAGCGTGACGCAGGCCATGAAGATCATCCCGGCTGCAGACCTTTCTGAACAAATATCAACAGCCGGAAAAGAGGCTTCGGGAACGGGTAACATGAAGCTCGCCCTCAATGGTGCGGTCACCATAGGCACCCTCGATGGGGCCAACATAGAAATTCGCGAAGAGGTCGGCGACGAAAATATTTTCATATTCGGGATGAAGGTCGACGAAGTTGAGCGCCTGAGAACTACAGGATACCGCCCTTTTAGCATTTATGAGAGCAACGAAGAACTACGGCTGTCTCTTGATTGGTTAACTTCGAACTTCTTCACTGAAGACGAGCGCGATGTATTATTGCCCTTGCGACGCAGTCTACTTGAAGGCGGAGACCCCTTTATGGTCTTGGCAGATTACGATAGCTACGTAAAAGCTCAAGCTGAAGTCAACCAGGCCTTTATCGATAAACCACGCTGGGCGAGTATGGCCATCAGCAACACAGCCCGCATGGGTAAATTTTCTGCCGACAGGACGATTCACGAATATGCACGCGACATTTGGAACTTAAAACCGCTGCCTGTTTCGGAACAAACGGGCAGAATATATCCCGAGCTTTAAAAGTTTTTTGCGCGCTCAAGCAAGGCACTTGCATCGGGGACATCGCGGATGATCTGTGAAGGCTCAGGCCCAACGCCAATATAGCGGATATTGGGCAAGGCCATAGCGCGTGGCTCATGCCGCCCTGCAATACTGACAATGGCCTTGAGCACACAGGCGACGTAGTCTTTGGCAGCCTCAGGCAAATCCTCAAAATACCGAACACCAGTGATGTCTTCACTCCAACCGGGCATTTGCTGGTAAACGGGGGTTAGCTGGGTGCGCTTGGCATCGTCTCGGGGAACATGATGGTATAATTGCCCATTTTCATCACGATAAGCCACGCACACAAGGAGCTCTCCACCCTGCCAGTCATCACCATAAGAAAGTGCATCAAGCTTATTCATCACAAGATCTTGGAACCCCCCGTAGCGCAAGGCGTCACCCTTTTCGACGGCATCAAACCACCCGACACTGCGCTGTCGCCCGGTTGAAGTGCCAAACTCCAGTTTTTTTAAGCGCTCGCCTAGTGGATGCTCGCTTGGCATCGATGTGAGAAAAACATGCGTCCCGACTTTGGTATCGTAAGCCTTACAAACACCGAGGGTATGAATCGGCTGCACAGGAACGCCAGCAGACTCAAAAAATTCTGGTGTGTATGTGTGTGAGGCAGTCACACAAGGAGAAAAACCATGGCGCTTATCCAGCCAATAAGACTGACCAAACTCTCCTAGGACAAAACGCTCATCGTACAGTGCATGCAAAACAATCTCACGGATATCGAGAATCCTATCTTTTAATAAGACCCCAGCATCCCAGTATGCCCCGATAACGGTATCATGATTCAATTTAAAGGGCAGCTTCCCTTTAAATTGAGTGAAATCAAAAGCATCATCAGGAAAAATGTTCGCCTCTATAGAGCTTTGATTGGCTGCTATCTCAGCTTCGGTTAAACGCTTGAAGCAATAGTCCCACGTAGCAACATCAACCTGGCAGACATGCTGGGCCAAACGTTCAGCACGCTCTAAGCGAGCTTTCATTTTGGCGACAAATGCATCTTTATGGCCCAAGAAGTCCCCATAATAGATTTGCCACTGGCCAACTTCTTCGGCGTACGCGGGGCTAATGCCTCTCCCGGTTGAACCTCGCGGAAGATCATTGAGCACGTTGACCCGATAGCTCTCCCAGCATAAATCAAGAACACGATGGGTGACATCGCTAATAAGGGTACGCTCATCAATAGCAAGGCGCCCATAAGCAGAAAATCCTAAATGTTCGAGAGCCTTCGCCTCCCAATGAATTTTGCGGGGATCGGCAACCACACCGGCACCCATACCTAAATAAGCAACCGACAAATCGACCACACCGGCAGGGATAAGGTTTAGCTTAAGACCTCCTGCTGTATGCCCCGAGTTAGCACCTCCGTTAACCTTAAGTACCATGCGAACAGGATCTTCAAATTCGGTGCTTTCTTTTAGCTCATTAATAACTTCGTAAACAACGCGGCCCTTACCCTCGTCTCCGGCACTAATGCCGACATCTGCAATCAGTTGACTCGAAAAAGGTGTGAGTGTCATAATATACGTTCAGAAAAAGGTAGTTGCATTTCAAAAACAAAACCTTAAAGCCTTAAGCATTGCCTTTGCAAACTTCCTTCTACTATAGAAGTCTCATATCTCTTCTATTTCTAGTCATTATAAAATCTCCAAAACATTCAAAGTCATAAAAATAGTAAATTTTATCAGGAAAAATAGATTAAATTATCTAGAAAAAATAAAATAATCCTTAAAAATTAACTATTTTGGGTTTGATTCCATATAAATCTCCTTCTTTCTATTAACTTAGTCTTATGAAGCTCCGTTATCAAAAAAAGCAAACCCGTCGAGTCACCATCAAAGATCTCGCGGAAGATTTAGGATTGAGTGTGGGTGCTGTATCCCAAGCCCTCAACCCTCGAGACAATATCAACATCAAGCTCAAGCCGGAAACAATTGAGCGTGTTCGTGCTCATGCACGTCAACTAAACTACAGGCCTCATGCCGGTGCGAGCTCCATTCGCTCACGCCACTTTTCCAATATTGGCTACATGGTTGCTCAGCATACCCTAGACCGTATCGAGCCAACATCCGCTGAGTTTGGTATACACGACGCCGCCCTTGAGCACAATTTTCGGGTAACCATGCTTCGGATGCCTTCTGAGGTCGCTAAAAACCCTCAAGCGGTATCTCGCGTCTTTAACGAATCCCATCTAGACGCACTCATCGTTCTGGATGAAGCAAACATTTTTTCTGAATACGAGAAGATCCTGGTCAACACAGATTTTCCTGTGATTCTGCTCAACAACAAGCAGTCTCACCAAGCCGTTTACGTCAATGATGTCGCTGGTGCCAGAACCATGACCAACCACCTCATCGAACAAGGCCATCAAAACATTGCTTTCTTTAAAGCTGAAAAAGCCACGGGCACACCGCACTATAGCATCGAAGACCGTTATCAAGGATACAAAGAAGCTATGCAAGCTGCGGGCCTTCAAGCCCACCCCATGTGGAACATGGAGGAGCGCGGAGAAGAAGCTACACAAGAATGGCTTTATAGCAAAGACCGCCCGGAAGCCATTTTCTCCTACAATGACATCGACGCTTGGCAGCTTTGCAAACAAGCCTATCAGCAAGGCCTACGCATCCCTGACGACATTGCCATTGCAGGCTACAACGACAATCCTGCAGCGCGCTTCTCATGGGTCCCGCTGACAACCATGTCTGTGCCCTATTATCAAATGGCCTACACTGCCTTCAATCAGGCCTTAGCGCAGATCAATGCCGAAGAGCCAAAGCCGTTTGATTCCGTTGTTGTTGAGCCCAAGCTCTGCGCTCGAGCTTCAACCATGGCCCGTAATCGCGCTTTATCTTAAAAACTAAAAGCTTTATCTAAGGCTTTACCCCCATAACCAAAACCCGCCTTAAGCACTTGCTTGGCGGGTTTTACATGTCAATATAGTCTAAGCCTCTCTAGCCTCTATGACTCTGCAGGGGCAAAGAACTGCTTGATTTTAGCGCTTGCATAGTCGCGATTCATTTGGGCGATAACATCTAGAGAAATTTCTTTAGGGCAAACAGCCTCACACTCAGCATAATTGCGGCAATTACCAAAACCCGCACTATCCATAGCCTCAACCATCGCAACAACGCGCCGATCCTTCTCTGGCTTTCCTTGAGGCAGACTATTGAGATGGCTTACTTTCGCCCCAACAAAGAGCATTGCAGAGGCATTTTTGCAAGCGGCAACACACGCACCACAACCAATACAAGCGGCCGCATCCATAGCATATTCAGCAATGGGCTTAGGAACAGGCGTTGCATTAGCTTCTGGAGATGCTCCTGTTCTCACAGAAACAAAGCCCCCTGCTTGCATGACAGAATCAAACGGCGTCCTGTCAACAACGAGGTCCTTGGTTACAGGGAATGGCTTGGCACGCCAAGGCTCAATCACAATAGTTTCACCATCTTTAAAGTGGCGCATGTGAAGCTGACACGCGGTAGTTGCACGCTCAGGCCCATGAGGAACCCCATTAATGGTTAGCGAGCACATACCGCAGATGCCTTCACGGCAATCGTGGTCAAAGGCTACCGGGTCTTTATTTTCAGCAATTAACTGTTCATTCAAGATATCCAACATTTCGAGGAAGGATGCATCGGCAGAAACATCGCTTAACGTATACCGCTCAAAAGCACCCTTTTCTGTTGCACTATTTTGACGCCAAATTTTTAAATGCAGTTTCATAGAAAATCCTGTGGCTTAATTATTTGTAGCTTCGTGTTGCGAAATGAACTTCCTCGTAGTGCAGCGGCTCTACATGCTTTTCAGGCCTTGCGCCCTCTCCCGTGTGCTCCCAAACAGAGACATGAGCAAAACGTTCATCGTCACGCTTGGCTTCACCATCGTCCGTCTGGTGCTCAGTGCGAAAATGCCCGCCGCAGGATTCATCGCGGTCTAGAGCATCGTAGCACATCATTTCGGCAAATTCTAAAAAGTCTGCAACACGGCCTGCTCGCTCAAGCTCTGGATTCAGACCTTCTTTTTGGCCGGGAACACGAACGTCTTGCCAAAATTCTTCACGCAAAGCAGGGATACGCTCGAGGGCTTTTTTAAGGCCGGCCTCGTTGCGGGCCATGCCACAGTACTCCCACATGATCTTGCCAAGCTCCATATGGAAGGATCGTGCCGAACGTTTGCCCTGAATAGACATTAGTTTATCCATTCTGCCCTTAACAGAGGCCTCTGCCTGATTGAATGGCTCTGAATTCACCGACGGCCGCCCTGCACCCACACGGGCTAAGTAATCGGGCAGCGTATTTGGCAGAACAAAGTACCCATCAGCAAGCCCTTGCATCAAAGCACTGGCCCCCAAACGATTGGCACCGTGGTCGGAAAAATTAGCCTCACCCAAGACGAAAAGCCCTGGAACATTGCTCATTAAATTGTAATCAACCCAAAGCCCTCCCATCGTGTAGTGCACGGCTGGGTAAATTTTCATGGGGGTTTTATAGGCATTGTCACCTGTGATGCGCTCGTACATCTCGAAAAGATTTCCGTAGCGCTCACGGATCACGGATTCTCCAAGGCGATTAATAGCATCTGAAAAGTCCAAGTATACTCCTTGGCCACCATGCGCAATACTACGCCCATCATCACAGGCTTCTTTAGCGGCACGTGAAGAAATATCCCGAGGAGCCAAATTACCAAAGCTTGGGTACTTGCGCTCTAAATAATAGTCACGATCTTGCTCGGCAATGATGTTTGGGTTCTTTTGGCAATCTTCGGCACGCTTGGGCACCCACACACGCCCATCATTGCGAAGCGATTCACTCATCAAGGTGAGCTTGCTTTGCTGATCTCCATGCTGAGGGATACACGTTGGGTGAATCTGCGTGTAGCATGGGTTGGCGAAGCCGGCACCTCGCTTGTAAGCCCTATAAGCGGCTGTAACATTGCACCCCTGGGCATTAGTTGAAAGGAAAAAGACATTTCCGTAGCCTCCTGTAGCCAGAACAACCGCATCGCCACTCCAACGCTCCACTTCGCCTGTTACGAGGTTGCGAGCGATAATGCCTTTTGCATGGCCATCCACAAGAACAAGATCCAACATCTCGTGACGATTATACATCTTCACCTGACCAAGGCCTATTTGACGGCTCAAAGCAGAATAAGCCCCCAAGAGAAGCTGCTGGCCCGTTTGCCCTCGAGCGTAAAAAGTACGCGATACTTGAGCACCTCCAAAAGAGCGATTGGCGAGGTACCCCCCATACTCACGAGCAAAAGGCACCCCTTGAGCAACGCATTGATCGATGATGTTTACGCTTTCTTGGGCCAAACGATAAACATTGGCTTCACGAGCGCGAAAGTCCCCACCTTTGACAGTATCATAAAAAAGCCGGTAGACACTATCTCCATCTGAGTGGTAGTTTTTAGCGGCATTAATTCCCCCTTGGGCAGCAATACTATGTGCCCTGCGCGGACTGTCTTGATAGCAAAAACATGAGACATTATAGCCTTGCTCAGCTAGTGTTGCCGCAGCAGATGCCCCGGCCAACCCAGAGCCAACGATAATAACATGGTACTTCCGGCGATTCGCTGGGTTTACCAGTTTGACAGATGCTTTATGGTTTTCCCACTTTTCTTGAATGGGCCCCTCTGGGATCTTCGCGTCTAATTTCATGGCTATTGAGAAAGGTTTGTATTGATAACAAGAGCTTCTGCGGGCGTTCCGGTAAACGAAGACTCTGGCTTAATGACATGTGTGAGCACCCCGATAGGTACCGCAATAAAGCCCAAAAAGATAACCCACCCATAGAGAACGGCAAAACGGTCTAGACGGACTTTCCAGGTACGGTTACGAAGACCCAAACTTTGAAACATACTGCTGACTGCATGAGCTAAGTGCGCACACAAGAACGCCATACAAACGACATAAACAACGGAAACCCAAGTTTTAGAGAACCCTGCAACGACCATTTTGTAGACGTTGTAAACGGTTTCTCCATCGAGCGCTGTATAGAAAGCCTCGGATTGGTATTCAGGGAAAATAGATCGAACCGTAAAATGAAAAATGTGGAATATAATAAAGAAGAGTAAGAAGGAACCAGAAATCCCCATAGTTCGTGAAGCAAGGGATGCTTGAACCGAGGTATTCACGCTATAATCTTCTGGGCGCGCTGCCTTATTCTCCTTAACCAGTAAAATCGCCATCCACACATGAATGATCAAGCTAGCAAGCAGGGTGATGCGAAAACCCCAAAAAACGCCTTTGGGTAGCGTTTGAAGGAAATGCGCATATTCGTTAATAGCATCTGGTCCGTTGAACATCTGGAGGTTACCGAGCATATGCACAAATACAAAGCCCACCATCACAAACCCCGTAAGGGCCATTAAGTATTTTTTAAGAAGAGAAGACATAGGTTAATAGTATGCTTTTACAAGGAAGTGTTTTTGGGATTGTAAAATTAATTAGAGGGAAATGCAACTCAACCTAAGGAAACCTCCCAGGTATTAGCAATATCAATCATTTGCATAAATAATCCTATAAGGACAAGTCTCCTCACTCAGCCTTTCCGATTGCTTTTTTCAAAGTTGCCAACACTTTTCGCTCTTTTTAACATTGCCATGGTTCCATTTGGGGGTGATGTCTAGTAAAGCGATTTTATGAAGTACATTTTTGTAACAGGCGGTGTAGTATCTTCTCTAGGAAAGGGCCTGACGGCCGGAGCTTTAGGAGCTCTTCTCGAGCAACGCGGGCTCACCGTCCGTCTCCAAAAGTTTGATCCTTACTTAAACGTAGACCCAGGCACCATGAACCCGTTTCAACACGGAGAAGTCTATGTGCTCGACGATGGTGCCGAGACAGACCTAGACCTTGGCCACTACGAACGTTTTACTTCCGGAAGTTTATCGCGTTTTAATAACCTCACCTCCGGCCAAATCTACGAAATGGTCATCCAAAAAGAACGCCGTGGTGACTATCTAGGAAAAACCGTTCAAGTCATCCCACACGTCACCAATGAGGTTAAAGAGCGTTTGTACGCTGCAGGCGAAGGGGTGGATGTACTCATTACAGAAATTGGCGGTACCATTGGAGACATCGAAGGTCTGCCCTTTCTAGAAGCCATGCGGCAATTCGCTCTTGAAGTGGGCAAAGAAAACGTTCTCTTTCTGCACGTTACCCTAGTCCCCTACCTCAGTGCAGCTGGCGAGCTGAAGACCAAGCCCTCACAACAAAGCGTTGCCAAACTACGAGAAATCGGGATCCAGCCAGACATCCTCATTTGCCGCACCGAAAAGCCTTTAACCCAAGAAATCCGCGAAAAGATGAGCCTCTTTTGCAACGTCCCCATAAAGGCCGTTATCGAAGAGCGCGATGTTGAGTCCTCCATCTACGAACTCCCGCTAATGCTCCATCAAGAAAATCTCGATGAGCTCGTAGTTCAAGGCCTCCATCTAGATGTCCCACCCGCCCCGATTGACGAATGGCTCGATGTTGTCCGTCGCCTCAAATACCCTGAAAACCGGGTAACAATCGGGATTGTTGGTAAGTATATGGACCTTCAGGACTCTTATCTATCCGTTTACGAATCGCTAACTCACGGTGGCATTGCCAATGACAGTGGTGTCTCCTTCATCCAAATAGACGCTGAGGCTCTTGAAAAAGACGGTCCCGAGGCACACTTAAAAACGCTCGATGGCATTCTGGTTCCAGGCGGCTTTGGGGATCGAGGCACCGAGGGGAAAATTCTCGCCGCTCAATACGCACGCGAACAGCAAATCCCTTATTTTGGCCTTTGTCTGGGCATGCAAATTGCCGTTATTGAGTTTGCGCGCAACGTTGCAGGTCTCACACAAGCTAACAGCGCCGAATTTGCCCCTGAAACACCCGATCCTGTGATCGACATCATGGAGGACCAAAAAGACCTAACCCAAAAAGGAGGCAGCATGCGCCTAGGCGCCCAGCCCTGTCGCCTGCAAAAGGGCTCACATTCAGCAAATGCTTATAAGGTCGATGAAATCTACGAACGCCATCGTCATCGCTACGAATTTAATAACCACTATCGTGACACTTTTTCAGAAAAAGGCCTCGTTTTTGCCGGTGTCAATCCTGAGCGTGATCTTGTAGAAATCATCGAAGTTGCAGATCATCCTTGGTTTGTAGGCGTACAGTTCCACCCAGAATTTAAGTCAAAGCCCAATAAAGCGCATCCTCTTTTTGCCGCATTCATCAAGGCTGCACTCAATCGCCATAACAGCACACCGAGCTAACATGCTTTTTGACCCCTCCAATCAATTTCTCATCATAGCAGGCCCCTGCGCCATTGAGAGTGAGGCCATATGCCACACGGTTGCCGAGGCTCTAGCCACCTTGAAGGCAGAAATAGGCTCTCTATCTATCATTTTCAAAAGCTCTTTTGACAAAGCCAACCGCACTTCACTGGGCAGTGGTCGAGGCGTGGGCATGAAAGAAGGCCTCAAAATCCTCGCAAAAATTAAGGAGACCTATCAGCTTCCCATCGTCACCGATGTCCACGAGAGTCATCAATGTGCTGAAGTTGCCGAAGTGTGTGATGTCCTTCAAATTCCTGCCTTTCTCTGCCGACAAACAGACCTTTTGGTTGCCGCAGGCAAGAGTGGGCGTGCCGTCAATGTCAAGAAAGGGCAGTTCCTCGCCCCCCAAGACATGCAGTACGTTGTGCAAAAGCTCGAAGAGTGCGGCACGCAAGAAATCTGGCAAACCGAACGGGGTACAACATTTGGCTACCACAATCTCGTTGTCGACATGCGCTCTTTTCCTATTATGCGAAGCTTTGGGCATCCTGTCATCCTCGATGCAACCCACTGCGTCCAGCTTCCCGGAGGCTTACAAGGCAAGAGCGGAGGCCAGCGGGAGTTCATACCACCCCTTGCACAAGCCGCTTGCGCCGCAGGGGCCGACGGTCTTTATATCGAAACCCACCCCGATCCTGACCGGGCCATTTCAGACGCAGCATCCCAAATCCATCTCAAGAACTTTCCCACGCTTGTTCGCAATTGCTTGGCCATTCATCAAGCCGCCAAGCTCTAATAAATTATGGACACTTTCTGGCGCTTAGTCCTGATCATTGCGCACGAGCCTTTCATCATTGTATTCCTCACCTTTGGCTACCTTTGTTTAGACAGGAAAATTTTCGGCAAAACGCTGTGCTTACTGCTCATCTCCTTGGCGGTCAATCCGCTACTTAAAAACCTCTTTCAGGTCCCCCTGCATCCTTCACTTGGGAGGCCTGGCTTTGGCTTTCCAAGCGGCCACATGCAAAGCGCTGTCGTTCTCTGGGGGTGGCTTGCCTGGGAATACAAAAAGCCATGGATATACGCTGGCGTTACTGCACTGCTTGCCTGTATCGGATACGCAACGGTCCGCGCTCAATACCACTATCCGGCAGACATTATCGGGGCTGTTGGCTTTGGGCTCATTCTCCTTGTCCTCTTTCACTATTTTACAGCAAGCAAATCAACCAAGCGCCACGAACAACTTTGCACGGGGGGCATTTTAGGAAGCATGGGCCCTGGCATGGTCGGCAAAAAACTCCTCCAATACCTCACCAAGACAAAGCTCATCAAGGCCCGTATCGAATATCTGGGCTTCCGCCTGCTTCCCATAAGCATTCTTTTATATTTAGCGACCCCTCACCACGCCGAAAACCCCTACCTTTGCCTCGGTTTTAGCGGGCTGTTTGGCATGGGCCTAGGCTGGGTCCTAACGAGCAACCTTCAGCTTCCTCCACGCCGGTGGACACACCGTATCCCTCTATTTATCTTTGGCTTATGCGGAGCAATCGCTATTCACTACGGGGCAATAAAGTTCTCCACAGAGCTAGATCCCCGCTTGCTCGTCATCCTCAAATACAGCTTAACGGCCTTGTGGATCAGTGGCCTCGCCCCGTGGCTATTTCTCAAAGGCAAAGCCCGGCTCAAAATCGGCGGTTGATGGCAGCATCGGTAACGCTCCAGGCATAAAGGGCCGCCGTTTCAACGCGCAGCACATGCTGGGCTAGCTTCACAGGCACAAAACTCTGTTCACGGGCAAGTGCGTATTCTCCACGAGAGAAATCTCCCTCTGGACCGATGAGCCAACAAACGCTATCTTGATCGTTCAGTTGCTCATCAAGTACACCATCTACCCAACTCGCTCCAGATTCCAAACTTCCTACTAAGCGCAGCGTTTTCTCATCTTTAAGCTGAGCGAGCCCATCCTTAAAGGCTATGGGCGCATGAATTTTCGGCAAAAAAGGGTTTTTAGACTGCTTGCATGCTTCCACCGCAATCGACTCCCAGCGCTCACGTTTTTTGAGCTCACGCGCTCCATCAAAACGCACTTCCGAATGCTCTGTAATCAGCGGAACGATAACATCTACCCCAATTTCAGTCACATGACGGATGAGCCCCTCAAACGCCTTTCCCTTCGGCACTGCTTGAGCCAGTACGCGCAAAGGCCCGCGTCTTGAGTAACGGGTGCAAGGCCCCAATGACACGGAAACGACGCGTTTGCCGACCTCTTCCAGCCGAGAACTCCACACATGCCCTTCACCATCAAACACTTCCATAGCATCGCCCGTTCTCAGGCGGAGTACTCGTGCAATATGATGAGCCTCATCCTCCGGCAGGGCAATCTGCGCACCCTCCTCGGGCAAAACACCTGAATCAAAGCGAATAAAGCAAGCTACACCAGCCATAAGCCATTGTACTTAAACATCTTAAATGCTTAAAAAGCAAGAACGCTGGGCCTCTACCACCAGCGTTCTTGCTTCAACAAAACTACAAACAGAAACTTCAAAACCACTCGCTTTATGAAAAAAGTCTAACGGTGTTTCTATAAAGTTAGACACAGTGATTGAAGAATCGTTCAAACTTTTTTGTTTTTTTTAAAATAAAGCTGCTGCAGCAACCCCTACAGCGGTAATAGGGCCACTGTTGTTAAAGGAATCAACTGCGCTATCCATCTTATTAAGAACATCTTCCGCCTGAACATAAAGGGTATCATTGGTTACAAGACGACCTAAAGTGCTCTTTTCACTATTCAACTTATCGGTGAATTCGAGAACATTTTGAATACTCGTTCTCAGATCTTCTGCGGTTTGAGGGTCATAAAGCAGTGCCCCGAGCGCCCCCTTTCCTTCAGTAACATCCGTGAAGACGATGCTCACATGCTCGGTAACCGTCTGCAAGTCCCGGGCCGCCGACACAATCTCGTCATAAACGGTGCGGTCGTTAATCAAAAGCCCGAGCGTCCCTTGGCTATCATTAATTTTCTGTGTGATTTCCTCAATATTCTTCAAGGTATTATCAAAGCGATCACGGTTATCGACGATCAAATCATTCAGGTTGGCAAAGGCCCCTCCATTGCTTTTACCACCTCCATCAAAAGTCGATAATGCGTTGTCAATCCGGTCACCGAGATCTCCAAAGTTTGCAATGACTTCGCTTAGACTCGCAGTCTCGCGTGTTTTAATCCGCATATCATTGGAAAGCATTTCAGCCTCTCGCCCCGTACGGATCGCAACATAGTTATTGCCAAGCAATCCCGCTGTGGTGATGGTCGCAACTGAATCCGCTGGAATCTTGTATTTATCTTCAATCGTCAACATGACAATGGCCTGGCCATCTTGAAGCCTCGTTTCGCTGACATTACCAATTTTTACACCAGCCAAGCGTACTTCATCGCCGGCGGTCAACTGCTGAATATCGGCAAAGGGCGCTTGCACGGTATAACCACGGCCAATCTGGAGGCTGCCATCACTGAGGGTGTCATAAACAACCCATATCAGGGCGATACCTAAAATAAAGAAAAGGCCCACACGAACGGTTTGGAAGGGATTATTCATCGTTTTTATTGGGTTTTAAATCGTGGATGTTTCAAGTTAACTTCGGGGTTTAAAAATTCTTTAATCTCGCTATCATCGATGGCTTTAAGCTTATCCATGGTGTCAATTTTGCGGATACTGCCATGCATAAGAACAGCCACACGATCTCCAATGGACGAAGCGACATCGCGATCATGGGTGACGACAACACTCGTCACACCTAGCTCATCGCGCAGGGTTGCTATGATCTCACAGATAGTTGCCGCCATGATAGGATCTAGCTCAGAAGTTGGCTCATCGTAAAGAAGAAGCTGAGGCTCCATCATCAGTGCACGCGCAATAGCCACGCGCTTGCGCATACCACCCGAAAGAGCCGATGGCAATTTTTCTGCCGCATCCTGCAGCGAGAGCATCTCGAGGACCCGATCCACTTTTTTCTTTAATGTCCCCTCATCGTAAAGCTCATGCTCACGGGGATAAAAAGCCAAATTGTCAAAGACAGATAATGAATTAAAAAGTGCTCCAGACTGGAAAACCATCGCTGTAAGCACTTGGCTATGCGTTTCACGCTTTGAGGCATCCAGCTGATCAATCCATACCGTGCCTTCATCGGGCACCTCAAGGCCAATGATGTTTTTTAGCAATACACTTTTGCCCGAACCGCTCGGCCCCATGATGACAAAAATCTCCCCAGGCTCGACTTCAAAGCCGACGTTCTTCAAGACCTCTTGAGCACCAAATCGCTTGCTCACTTGATCGACGCGCACGGAAACGGGTTGGCGCTTGGATTCAGCCTGGTTCTGTTGAGATGCGTGCATGATTATAGCTGAATTTTAGTGATGAAGTAATTCAAGAAGAGCACGGCCACCATCGATGCGACAACAGCCCGCGTAACAGCACGACCTATCTCGCGAGGCCCACCCTGCGTGCGCAAGCCTTCATTGCAAGCGATAAGCACAATCAGCAGGCCAAAAATTTCCGCTTTGACGAGCCCATCCCAGACAGACTCAAATTCAACAAGCGACTTGAGCCCGCGCCAATAGATATTCGGGTCCAAGTGGATAAAGTCGACGTGCTGGCTTACGACAGCCCCTCCATACCAACCAATAATGACGGAAAAAATGGTGAGAATCGGCATCATGAAGGCAATGGCCACAAGCCGAGGCATCACGAGAACGCGCGCCGGAGGGATATTCATCGTCGTTAAAGCATCAACTTCTTGATAAACCTTCATCGATGCAATCTCCGCCGTGATGGAAGAGCCGACACGCCCTGCCAGGAGGAGCGCCGTCATGACGGGGCCAAGCTCCTGGCACATTGAAAGCCCAACAATATTGCCTAAGTAGCGCTGAGCACCGGCAAAATTCGCCAAACTATACCCCGTCTCAAGAGCTAATACGGCGCCAATAAAAAAGCTCAGAACACCCACGATGGGCAGGGTCAGGTAGCCCATAGAAAACGCGTGGTCGATCACGCGAAACCACTGCTTGGGGAGTGTAGGGATAAAGCGCACCGCTTCGACAAAGAGCATGCACGCTCGGCCGATAAAGTCCAATCGCTTCGTGATTTGCTGACGCATTCTATTTAAGTAGTTGTCCATTGTACACTTAAAATCTTAAGAATGGAAGCACGAATGCCCTTAACTATCGCCTCCTGTGCCAAATTCTTTCCAAAAAAGCTTAAAGCCCTGTTTGCCATTTTTCTTGGTCAATCCAAACAGCCCATACAAAAATTGCACATGCGATGAATCTTTGCCCTCCTTCCAGTCAATAATAGGCCCAATTGCTATTCGCTTCTCATCATGCTTTCTCTCCCAAACAACCGTATTAAAGAGCAGGGTCTGACGAACGTGCCCTGGCTCAATTTGATTATAGCGGTACAGGGCGAAGAGCGGCGTATAGACTTTACTGACAACTTCATTGCCCAAGAAGAAAACCTCAAGTGGGTTGATAAATTGAAACTGTTTACGCCCCGCACCATTATCCCAATAACTAAAGAAAGGCCACACGAGTGTCTTCTCGGCAAAGGGCGCTGAAGGGTTAGCCAAACTCCACTGCCTCTGAGACCAAATCAAAAAGTAAAATACCTGACCTTCTTCAATATGAACGCCTTTCTCATCCCAGTTGCGCGTTCTTAAGAAGGGCCACATGACCCACTTCTTCTCCTTTCCACGATGTATGGAATGCGTGTAAAAAGGGGCCCAACGGTTGACATAGTCGACCGCACCACGCCCCTGCACAAAGAAGGGCCAGAAGTAGCGACTTTCATTGTAAAAAGGATTCGTCTTGTGCGTGTAACCAAAGAAGGGCCAGACCCAGGTCATGCTCTCAACATTGGCTGAGGTTTCCTTGGTGTAAAATGGCAAAAACCCCTGCTTGTGGGTGATGTTCGGCTTATCAAGGTCCTCTTTATAATCGTAAATAAGCGGCCAAAGCATGTACTGGCGATTGTATTTGTTCTTTCGCTTAAACTGCCCCATCAGTGGCCACAGTGCCCCACCACTGCAGTCCGGTCCTTCGAGTCGCTGAACGAAAGGCCATGGAGAACAAATCCGCGACTCTCCCCATCGATCAAAGCGCGCATAGAGCGGGAACCAAAACCACGAGACTTCTTTATAGCCAAAAAAGCCCTTCACGCCTCCCGCAACCGGAAATAACCCCTTATACGAAGAGCTTTTGTCGCCCGTTTCCTTTGAGTAATAGATCGGGAAAATCATGAAATGCGTCACACGTGCATCATCATCGAGCTTCGTCTGGCTATAGCGCACCACTCCAAGCATATCCCAGGCATGGTAGTGAGGCTTATCATAGCGATTGTAGAAGGGATACAGGAAATGAGACTCCTTTTCACCCTTGGAGGTATTTTCAATATCCACTGAAAGCGGTCGGAAGGCAGCCCACGTCTTGGGCTCTTCATAGGACTGCTCCAAAAAAGGCCCCAGCATAGCAACGCGCCCAGTCCCTTGACCATCAGGCTTTTCCGTTTCTAGATAAAACGGAGGAGCCCAGGTTTCTTCGGCCACAAGCGGCCCCGCACTGCCAAGATGGATAGACACCCACACTAGCAAGCACAGCCCACGAACGTAGCACTCTTTCAGGCGTACAGTATTGCTCTTAGGTATCTGGGTCTTCATTCAAAGTAGAAAGCTAGGCTACAAAGCGGTATTAATTGGCTTCACATTGTTCCATATTTTGAGGTAAATACAAGGCTCTTCTCATGCGAATAACCGGAGGCAAAGCCCGCAGCATACCGATCCGCTGCCCAGCGTCGATCACGTCTACACGCCCAGCGACAGACAAGCTACGTACATCGCTATTCTCAAGTTTGGGCCCGCTTGTCGAAGGCACCCATTGCTTAGACCTTTTTGCCGGCGTTGGCAGCTACGGGCTCGAGGCTCTCAGCCGCGGGGCACAATCGGTCACTTTTGTCGAAAAATCCCGCCGCTTGATCCCCATCATCGAAGCCAACATCCAGGCCACTCAAAAAAGCCTCAACGCGGCCCCCCCTCCAGCTACTTCCGTCCTTTGCCTTGACGCCCTAACCTGGCAATCACCGAAGACATTCGGCCTCATTTTCGCCGACCCTCCCTATGCCCTTCTAGAAAAAGAAGGCCAGCGCATCCTAAAACAGCTCGAGCGCCTCCTTGCTCCAGCGCCCCATGCCCGCCTCATCCTTGAAGCTCCAGGCAACTGGCACCCTCCCGAAAATATCCCCTTCACAGAACTCAAACGCCTCGCCCGCGGCCCACACAACCCAACCGCGATTATTTACCGGTACGCACCACTCACCCCTCAAGAACCTTAAATGCCCAACATTTTGACAGCACAAAGGTTATTGCAGCAACAGTCCCTAAGGTAACTAGGAGTGCAATTTGATAATTAACCCCGAAGTATTGATATAAGAGAACAAACAAGCTCTGATTCAAAACAAAACCCAGACATGCAGTTGCAAAAAACTTCACCATGTAACCGCGATTGGCAGTTTTAATCTGAAAGGTTAAATAATAGTTCCCGTAATAAGAAACAAAAAAAGCAATAAGAAAGGCAAGTGGATTAGCCCAAAATGGAGCCATAAGCTCAAATTCCACCAAACCAATAACAATAGCCAGATGCACTAAAGTGGAAAGAATGCCAACGCCTCCAAAAAACATCAATTGTACAAGCGTTGGCATCAACAAAGAAACCTTATCCGTCTTTAACATCTTCCAACCCATAAGTTTCACGCACAATAAAGACCGGACGCTTTTTGACTTCACGATATAAGCGGCCAATATACTCTCCAAGAACCCCCATAGAAATCAACTGCACACTACCAAAAAACAAAATACCCACCATGAGCGATGCATACCCGGGGACCTCTATACCCCAGACAAAAACGCGCAAAACAACCACAAAAGTATACAAGGCACTTAAGAGCGCAATAAGTACACCAAAATAGCTCCACAGCCGCAGAGGTAACGTTGAAAACCCAGTAATTCCATCAAGTGCAAAATTCCAAAGCTTCCATAAATTCCACTTTGAATTCCCTGCCACTCGTTTATTTGGTTTATACTCGACACCTACTTGGCTAAAGCCCACCCAAGTAAAGAGGCCCTTCATAAATCTATTGCGTTCTGGGAACTGCAAAAGAGCCTTAACCACACGTCGATCCATCAAGCGGAAATCAACGATATTTTCTGACATTTTGATATCGGCCAGTCGATTAAAGCCCTTATAAAATAAATTTTGCAACCACCTACTGGACGTTCCGCCTAGGTCACCATAATCACGGATGCCGTAAACAACATCATAACCTTCTTTCCACTTATCAATAAAAGCAGAGATGAGCGATGGCGGATCCTGAAGATCTGCATCAATCGGAATGACCACATCACCCTTGGCATAATGCAGGCCTGCTGTCAGCGCTTGCTCCTTACCAAAGTTGCGAGACAAATCTACAATTTTAATGTAGGGCTTATCTTTTCTTAATTGAATCAGAGCCTCAAGCGTACCGTCTCTGCTGCCGTCATCGACACAAATCACTTCGTACGGAAAACCTAATGGAGTCAAAACCGCTTCAAGTTCGGCAAAAAAATCCATAAGCGCAGCCTCTTCATTGTGCATAGGCACGACAATGGAAATCAGTTCTAGTGAAGACTCTCTTGTTTCCATATCCATTAGCTTTTATTTATCAAAATACCCAACATTCCAACTAGTCATCTAACCTAGTAATAACAACACTCCTTAAAGCAAGCCCTTCTATACCTTCATAAAAAGTACGGACCTCAATATCGCGTGTATACTCATCCAATTCAAGCTCATATGTCATACTGGTGAAAACATCTCCCGTGCCCATAAGCAATCCTTCTGAAATAATCCGCCCCCCACGTTCTGTTGCAATATCCCACTTGCCTACAACAACATCAGGGTCACTTGGGCTAGCATACTCGATTTCAATACGATATCTCCCTTTAGGCAAATCCACGTAAGGCCCAAAACTTAACGTCCCATGCTTATCAAGTTCTTTCGGCTGTATAATCCCATTATCGCCATGTTTGCCTACAGCCGTGACAAACAAGACACTAGCATTAAAAACCTTTCTTGGTATTAAAACATCATCTAATTTCACTGACTTCAGAGCATATTTTTCTTTTAAAGGCTCTATCCATTCTTTTTTGGCACAAAAAATCAGCCCCTCTTTGCTCTCGACACAATTGCCATCTGCAATCGCATTTCTAAACAGGAAGGGCAGGTCAAACAATTCCACTAAAAATTCTCGCTCAACGACATAGAGAGAATCATTCTGTAGGGCTTCATCAAAAGCCTGATTTTTTGACCGACACCATGCCGGATTCGATCTAGCCACATATCCTGTATTTAAAAGGGCACCAGCCTTGGAAGCTGCATATTGAAACTGAAGATAAAAAGAATCGCCTCTAAATACATTATTGCAATGATAAACTGGGTACAAGTACACCTCTTTAAATTGGCTAATTACAGACTCTAAAAAAGCATTCGAAGTTCCAAGCTTGTGAGTCGTTGCTCTAATACGGTCACGAAACTCGGAACAATCTGCCCATTGAAGAAACATAGCTAAAATTAAAAGCACATAATATCGTAAAGAGTGCCTTCTCAAGAAATATGCTAAAGTAGAAAAGAGTATCACGTAGCTAGGTAGCCAAAAAAATCGCACACTAGCACGGAAAGTGCTAGCCAACTCACGAGCCGTCTTCGGCAAAGGTATGTCAATTAGAGTCCATACACCTAAACGGATATGGTTGCTTGCAGCAAACAGTGTCGCCAAAACAAGCATAAGTATTAAACCTCTGTACGGCTTACACCGTAAATATACTCCACGTCCCACTTCTCGCCCTTGCATGCGTATATTAGTAATAAATAAAACGCCCAACAAAACTATAAAGCCTAAGCCAAAATAAACAAACCCTTCTCCTGTAATCGTTATTTTGTTCTTAATAGAGGCAAAAAATGGGCTTAAGGACCCTCCAATAAATGGCGAAGCAAGGTTAAGAGTATATGCTCCATAATCGCCGGGACTAGAAGCCGGCATAAAATATCCAGCAACGAACATAATGAACCCACACCCAGCAACATAACTTAGAGCGCGCCAAAGCCCCTGCTTCCAATGTTCGTTTCGAAAGCCATCATCCATCAAAAAGGCAAAAAAGACACACGTTATCATTGCCCAAAGATAGGCGTGTATCATCAAAGCCAGCATCCCCAAAAATGCTAAACTTCGATAGGCTTTTTTATCAGAAAGCTCACCTCGGATACCGAAAAAGTAAATGCCTATTGCAAAAATAATGAGCGAATGAGTCATTAAGGCCGTATGCCCTAATCGCCAAGTCAGTATGGGCCATGTTAAGGCAAACACAGTAGCGACCATAGCAGCAAAAATCGTACGCCCGCCTAAGGATCTTATCGTAAATGTTGCTGCAATAGCTTGAGTTAAATATGCTACTGCATGCCAGAGCCCTATATAGTGAAAGCCTTCGGGTAACCACCGCACAAAGGGCTTAAATAAAAGGGCCGCAATCGGTATACTATCTGTAAAAACAATACTCACCCCCTCTGGGAAGTTTAAGCGTTGGGTAAATAACAAAGGAAATCGCCAACTATCTTTTTCAAAAAAAAGCCATCCACTTACATGCTGAGCTGCATCTCCTTCAGAAAAAAAGGCCCCTTCGCCTAAAAAAAAAGCCAGTGGATACATGTAAAATAAATAGAAAATCCCTAAAGCTATAGATACGCTATACGCTATCCATGAATGTTTTTCATCCTTAAATAGAAACTTCATCAGCCAATCTGGTAATAATAATACTCTTCAAAGCAAGTTCTTTCATGCCTTCATAAAAGGTACGAATCTCAACATTCTTTACATTCTCATGTAAGGCAAACTCATGTATAACATTTTCAAAAGTGCCTCCTGTGCCCATCAGTAATCCTTCTGAAATATGTCTCCTGCCATAATCTGTGGCAATATCCCACTTGCCGATAACAACATCTGCTGCACTCTGGCTAGCATACACAATTTCAACACGGTACTTCCCCTTGGGTAAATCCACGTAAGGCCCAAGACTTAAGTATCCCGCCTGTTCTACATCCTTAACATACAAAAAACCATCTTTTCCATATTCGCCTATTTCCGTTGGCAGAATCCAAGCATAAAAAATTTTCCTTGGAGTCTCAGGCAGGTGCTCAAAACGCTGCAAACTAGGCACTTTTTGCCTCACGCGCTTAATAAGCTCGCGCTCTCCGCAAACAACAATCCCATCTTTATCTTCCAAGCAATCACCACGGTCGATCGCTTCGACAAACACTTCAGGCAACCAAAAGGCTTGCTCAAGAAACTCACGACTAACGACATAAAGAGTATCGGGCTGAGGCAAACCTTCGAAGCGCTGCTCCTTACCTCGGCAATGATGCCAATTATACCGGGCCAAGTAACCCGTATTGATCATCGTCCCTGCTTCAGCGGCTGAATACTGTAAAGTTCTGTAGTAAAAAAGATAAAAAAAGCTCCACTGACTACAACCTGCAGGAGGATAAACGTAAACAAACGCGGCTTCTTCCATCATTTGCCTCAAGGCATTATCTTGAGGTACAGGTTTATGAGCTTCTTCTCTCACAAAATGGCGCAATTGACTCAAATCGGCCCACTGGAGAAGCATTAACAAAGCCAGCATAGAACAGTAATAAGGCTTTTTGGCTTCTTTCAAAAAATACGCCAGAGTCGTGAACAAAAGGATGTAGCTAGGCAGCCAAAAAAATCGTCCACTGGCTCTAAAGACATTGCACATCTTTTCCACCCATTCAGGCAAAGTAAAATAAATCGGCCCATAATTGCCTAAATAAATTTTATTTGAAATAGCAAATAGAGTAACACCTACCAGGATGAAGATCAGCCCTCGATAAGGACCTGAAGCCACCCACATGCGCAGAAAAAACTGCCTGCCCGATCGGATTAAATGAATGCCAAACAAGTAACCCAACAAAGCTAAAAAACCTAAACCAAAGTAGTGATAGCCTTCCCAACTAGAGGCCCGATGCATACCATCAAAGTAAGCAGGCAGCGGATTCAAGCTGCCACCAACCATAGGCGAAAGCAAATTGAGTGAATACCCGCCATAACCTCCCCCAGAGCCTTGGGCCGTAAAATACCCCAAAACAAACATACACAGGGCAGTTCCGACGGTGTAAAGCAAACAGCGAACGAACTGAACCTGAATGCGACGACGCCCCCGGGCATCGTCGATTAAAAAAGCAAAGAGCATACATGTCATCATTCCCCAAAGGTAGGCATGAATGCCTATAGACAATAGACCAAGCAGCGCCAATAGGCTGTAGGCCTTGTTTGAAGACATTTTTTCATGGATGCCTAAATAATAGATGCCAAAAGATGCAATGAGCAGAGCATGCGTCATCAAGGCAGCATGCCCTAGCTTTTTTGTTAGCGCAGGCCAAGTCATGGCAAAAGCTGTAGCGATCAAAGCAGCAAACACAGTTCGTCCACCTAAAGCTCTTATCGTAAAGGTAGCGGCAGCTGCTTGGGTTAAATAGGCAACGCCATGCCAAAGCCCAATATAGTGAAACCCTTCTGGAAGCCATTGGGCAAAGGGCTTAAATAAAAGAGCTGCTATGGGAATGCTGTCTGTAAAAACAAGGCTTGTGCCCTCCGGGTAGCTCAAGCGCTCTGTAATTAACCAGGGGAAACGCCACGTATCTTTGGCAAAGAAAAGCCATCCACTCACATGCTGAGAAGCATCGCCTTCATGAAAAAACCCGCCTTCTCCTAAAAAGAAGCCCAAGGGATAGAGATAGAATAGATAGATCATAGCTAAACCTAAAGTCGCAGCATAGGCAACTTGTGGGCCAGCATCTTCTATAAAAATTTTTTTCACTTTTCCTGGGCAAACTACTGCATAAGCTGCTAGCCATCAATCCATTTTGGCAAAAGAACCCCGCTGGCAACAACGGCTGCTGTTTCGCAGCGCAGCACACGCTCGCCTAGGTGTGCGAGCGTGAAGCCATGCTTTCGAAGAATTGTTCGCTCATCAGCAGACCAGCCGCGCTCGGGCCCGAGCGCAAGAATATAGGGCGTATCCTTCAGCGCTACAGCACCCAGGGAGATGTTGGCCTCGTAAACATCGAGGGCAACGCAACTGGATCTAGGGGAAATTGAAGTCAAAGCATCCGCTAAAGAGGCTGTTCGAACGAGCTCTGGAAAGGTCGTTGCAAAGGCTTGCTCAGCGCCCAGCTTTAAATGCTCCACCCAGCGTTCCTCTTTCCAAAGACTACTTTTGGCATAAGCAGGCTCTCCCTTTTCAGCATCGAAAAACGTTATCTTTTGCACACCCAGGCTGGCTCCGGCCTCAAGGAGCTTTTTTGCTGTTTGAGGTCTTGGCAGTCCCAAAATCCATTCCAGCGGGTACAGAGGCGGAATGCGGGTTTCCCATTCAACTTCGAGCGCTATACCTTGGGCATCATCGCGAACCATCTTTGCATAACCGCGCGGCCCCTGAAGAACCCCGACATAAAGAGGCTGACCGAGGCCTAGACGAAGCGTCCCCCGAATATGCTGAGTGCGAGCGTCTTCTGCTGCAAGCTCGACAAGATCCGATTGACTTTCTACAAGAATAATATTCATAAAAGAAGAGCTTTATATTAGAGAACACAACTCAACCTACATCAACCCTTTACCGCCTTAAATCCATGCTCAGTCTTTGTGAAGAACTGTTTCTTTTTGCCCTCGATGATACCACTGGCCACATGCATGCCCTGCCCGAAAGGGCTCTAGACATTGGGCTCGCTGCTGCCGTCATAATGGGGCTTCACAATAAAAAGCGCCTTCGCTTGAGTCCACCTCACTGTGTCGTCGAAGACACAACTCCAATGGGAGATCCCATTCTAGACGAAACGCTTACAAAAATAGCTTCGCACACCGCAGAGACTTTGGGCGAGAACATCCGGTGGCTTGCAGGTCATGCCCATCACATTCGCTCTGTAACGATTAAAACTTTGATCGAAAAAGGGATCCTCCGCTGCGAAAAAGAAAAGCTTCTTTGGCTCGTCCCTTTTCGCCGGCGTTATCCTGTCGCGGATAATGAAGAGGAAGTTCTCGTTAAAGAACAAATGCGCAAGGTTCTTCTCGAGGGTGCCAAGCCCAACTCCTGGGATATTGACATCATTACTCTAGTCGACGCTTGTGACCTAATGCACACGGTCCTTTCAAGCGAAGAGCTCAAAAAGGCTCGTACTGCCATGGATAAGATTAAAGCCATGGACCCTATTGGGCTTGCAATGGCTGAGTCCATCAATGAGGTGCAACACACCTTCCACGAGGTGGTTGCTCATGGAATGCTCTAATTTTGAGAAGCTGCTAGCGCGGCCTTCGGCCGCTTGATCACAACACTCAGGGACATAACAGAGACAAAGAGCCCGAGGCAGAGCATGCCTAAGCTAATGACTCGCAGCAACATCGGCTGAGCTCCATCCAATGCCATCAAAAAGAGTGCGGCAACAGGGGTTATCAGCATGATGGCTGTTGGGATCAAGGCAAAGGTGTAGCGAATGCCTTGGTCTTTAAGATAGACAATAAAGGTAACCAGCGCGAGGGCTGCCATCAATTGATTGGTTGCCCCAAAGAGAGGCCAAATAGCTCTCCATGCCGGCTCGCCATTGAAGGTTTGGAAAGCAAGAAAACCTGGTATGGCTAAGACGAGCAAAGTACCCGCATAACGACTAAGCAAGCTGGACCAATCGAGCAACTCTTCGAGCAAAAATCGGCAAAGACGCGTGCACGTATCTAAGGAAGTAAGCAGGAAAGTACTCACGGTGAGGGCTGTAAACTCCCGCCCATACTCAAGAGGGATGCCCAGTGCATTGAGAAAAACCGCGGCCCCCGAAGCAAAAATGCCGACAGCATTGCGGTCTTGAAGGTCTGCAGGCGCAAGCACGGCCACCGTCGACATCGCAAAAATAGCGAGGATCCCCTCAAGGAGCATCGAACCATACCCAACACGGCGAATATCAGTCTCACGGCGGACTTGCTTGGAGGTTGTACCACTGGAAACAACACTATGAAATCCACTGCAAGCCCCGCAGGCGACGGTGATGAAGAGGGCAGGAACGAGAAATCCGGGATTGGCTTCCGGGCTGTAAAAGCCTTCGAAAATCGGGGCCTGAACCGGTGCATTGGCAAAAAGAAGCCCCACAATCCCCAGGCCAAGCATAGCATAGAGGAAGGTAGAGCTCAGAAAATCACGGGGTTGAAGGAGCAGATTTACCGGAAGGGTTGCTGCACTGAAGCAGTAAATGAGAACGGCCCATACCCAGAAGTCTTTTCCAAGGTCAGGAGCAGGGAATAGATTGCCCACCCAAAGGCCTGCAAACGTCAACGGGACAAAAACAATAATGGCCTTTTTGATTGAGCCGGTTGCCTTGCGGGTAGCCAAGCCAAATAAAACAGCCATCACAACAAACCAGCCCGAGGCAGTTGCAACCGCAGGCGTCGACTGGAAAGTGTTAGCCGTCAGGTCTAGGGTAACGATAATGAGGTAGGTTAATGCTATGATTAAGAACAGGATAAAAAGACGGGCAGTATTTTCACCAACGAGGGTCCGGGTAGTTTCTGCAACGGAACGCCCACGATTGCGTACCGACATGAGCATGCTGCCAAGGTCGTGCACACCGCCGACAAAAATGGCCCCAAGGAGAATCCAAATCCAGGTGGGGCCAATACCAAAATAAAGGGCAGCTAAAACAGGCCCTACAATCGGGCCCGCCCCTGCGATAGAGGAAAAGTGATGACCAAAAAGAACCGAGGCGCGAGCGGGAACATAGTCTACCCCATCGCTCATAGAACATGCCGGCGTCTCCCGTTCATCATCAAGCTGGCAACGTCGAGTTAAAAAAGCGCCGTAGACCCGGTAGGCCACGGCGCAAAGGATACAAGAAATAATGAGCAGTAAAACCAACATAACGAGGGAGAATCTAGCTCAAGCTAGATCGTGAACGTATTTAAAGGTCAACTCAATGCGCAGAGGAACTTTACCGAATATTTCCATGGATAAGTTTATCGTGATGAGCGCATTGTAAGTGTGTGATGAACTGTGCTGTTGGTGCGGGTAGACGGAATCGAACCGACGACACTAGCTTGGAAGGCTAGGGTTTTACCGCTAAACTATACCCGCGGCACTTATGGCGTACAGTGTTTTGATGGCACTGGGTCCGTCAAGCTTTTACTTCATAGAGCCATGGTCTGCTTTTCTAAGGATTTAGGCCGAATCATTTTAAGTCGTTTTTGGACGAAACGGGCAAAACGCGGTACCTTTTCCCCACGACCGGCTCGCTCAGCGAGCTCTTCGATCTTCGCTAGGCAGGCTTTTACATGTTCAGGGGTCTTGAGCAGCCGCCCTAGCTTCTCTCTTTCTCGGGCACCCACATAGCCCGTTGGCCTTAAGGTCTCCTCGGCATTCCAGGCGTCGATCACGACCCGCGCGGTGTGGTCTACCACATCGGGCTCAGACGCCTCATTATCTGTAAGTCCCTTTCTTTGAGTGTGTTCGCACTGTGTACCACCCGTGTCCGTAGCGTGTCCTACCACACTTTCTACTTCCAACGATCGGGCTATTTCTCGGGGTAACACCTTCTTTAATTGAAGCTCTGGTTCAGATTCATCGGCACCCATGTCCCCTACTTGGGATTCCCACTCGATGTAAAGCTCTGGGCTCGCCTCGTGCGCACTTGAGATCCG
>MDTG01290361.1_pt1 | contig 41612 bp, 37 predicted proteins | sample 811421 | NCBI WGS metagenome assembly MDTG01 (sample SAMN05326645, study PRJNA326480) | marine metagenome | isolation source: seawater | place: Pacific Ocean: South East | collected 2011 | reverse complement strand
GCCGCCGTCCTTCGGGACGGCGGCCGTTTCGCGTCTGAAGCGTTTCGCGTTTCCGGATCGGTCGGGCGGTATATGATGTCTGCTCTGCGTTCAACCTCGCGCCGCGCGACCCGAGGAGACGACCCGATGCGCATGCCCGCCCCCGAAGCCGCAGCCCTTGCCCAGAGAGACGAGCTGATCGCCGAATTCCGCGCCCTGCTGGGGCGCGATGCGGTGATCGCCGACCAGACCGGGCTGGAGGTCTACGAGAATGACGGGCTGACCGCCTATGCCCAGAAGCCGATGGTCGCGGTGCTGCCGGCCACGACCGACGAGGTGGCGGGGGTGCTGAAGATCTGCGCCCGGCGCGGCATAAGGGTGGTGCCGCGCGGGGCGGGGACGTCGCTGTCGGGCGGTGCGCTGCCGCTGGCCGACGGGGTGCTGCTCGGCCTGGGGCGGTTCAACCGTATTCTGGATGTGGACGTTGCCAATCGCTGTGCGGTTGTACAGCCGGGGGTGCCGAACCTGGCGATCACCACCGCGGTCGCGGCACATGGGCTGTATTATGCGCCCGACCCGTCCAGCCAGATCGCCTGTTCGATCGGCGGCAATGTCGCCGAGAATGCCGGCGGGGTGCATTGCCTGAAATACGGCGTCACCACCAACAACATCCTGGGGCTGGAAATCGTGCTGATCGACGGCACGGTGGTCCGGCTGGGCGGCCGGCATATGGATGCCGGCGGCTATGATCTGATGGGCGTGCTGACTGGATCGGAAGGTCTGCTGGGGGTGGTGACCGAGGTGACGGTGCGGCTGCTGCCGCGGCCGGAAACGGTGCGCGCCCTGCTGATGGGCTTTCCGCAGGTGGCCGATGCCGGCGCCTGCGTGGCCGAAATCATCGGGGCCGGGATCGTGCCCGCTGGACTTGAGATGATGGACCGGGATGCGATCCACGCCGCCGAAGCCTTCTGCGATGCCGGCTATCCGCTGGATGTGGAGGCCCTGCTGATCGCCGAACTGGACGGGCCGGGCCCCGAGGTGGAGGCGCTGATCGCCCGGGTCGCCGCCATCGCGCGCGCGGCCGGGGCCACCAGCCTGCGCGAAAGCCGCGACGAGGCCGAACGCCAGCGCTTCTGGGCCGGACGCAAGGCGGCCTTCCCTGCCGTGGGGCGGATCTCGCCCGACTATTACTGCATGGACGGCACCATCCCGCGCGGCCGGCTGCCCGAGATGCTGGGGATCATTTCCGGGCTGACGCGGGAATACGGGCTGCGCTGCGCCAATGTCTTCCATGCCGGCGACGGCAATCTGCACCCGCTGATCCTGTATGATGCCAATGCGCCCGGCGAGCTGGAGCGGGCCGAGGCCTTCGGCGCCGAAATCCTGAAGGCCTGCGTGCGGCTGGGGGGCGTGCTGACCGGCGAACACGGCGTCGGCATCGAGAAGCGCGATCTGATGGGCGAGATGTTCACCGAAACCGATCTGGCCCATCAGCAGCGGCTGAAATGCGCCTTCGACCCCGACGGGCTGCTGAACCCGGGCAAGGTGTTCCCCACCCTGCATCGCTGTGCCGAGCTGGGCCGGATGCATGTCCATCACGGGCAGCTGCCCCACGCCCATCTGCCGAGGTTCTGAGCCGATGACCACAGAAAGCTTCAGGCCCGCCGATGCGGCGGAGCTGGTGGAGATCGTGGCCGCATCGGCCGCGGCCGGCCGAAGCCTGGCGGTGGCGGCGGGCGGCAGCAAGGCGGGGCTGGGCCGGCCGGTGGATGCGGCGGCGCGGCTGGAGCTGGGGGCGCTGACCGGCATCGTGGACTATCAGCCGGAAGAGCTGATGCTCACCGCGCGGCCGGCGACGCCGCTGGCCGAGGTGGCGGCCCTGCTGGCCGGACGCGGCCAGATGCTGGCCTTCGAGCCGCCGGGCCTTGCCGCCCTTTGCGGTGCGCCCGATGCCGTGCCGACCCTGGGCGGCACGGTTGCGGCGGGGCTGGCGGGGCCGCGGCGGATCCGCGCCGGTAGCGCCCGCGACCATCTTCTGGGCCTGGAAGCGGTGAGCGGTCGCGGCGAACGCTTCAAGGCCGGGGCGAAGGTGGTGAAGAACGTCACCGGCTATGACCTGCCCAAGCTGATCGCCGGCAGTTTCGGCACGCTGGCGCTGATGACCGAGATGACGCTGAAGGTGCTGCCGGCGCCCGAAGATGCGGTCACCCTGGTGCTGCCGATGGCGGCGGCCCCGGCGGTGGCCGCCATGGCCCGGCTGCAGGCCGGGCCGCTGGAGCCGACGGCGCTGTCCTGGCTGCCGGCGGCGCTGGCGCGGGCCGCCGATCTGCCCGAGACGCGGGACGGGCTGCTGCTGGTGCGTTTCGAAGGCCCCGACGGCGCGCTGGCCGACCGGGTCGGCCGGGCGGAAGACAGCGGGCTTGGTGCCTGCGAGGCGGTGCTGGATCTGGCCCACAGCCAAAAGTTGTGGAGTTGGATTGCTGAGGTTGTGCCGATCCTGGCGCCCGAGGCGGAAGAGGTGGTCTGGCGGCTGTCGGTGCCGCCGGCCGCAGGCGCGGCGCTGCTCTATGATGCGGTGGCGGGTGTCGGCGCGCGCGGCTTCATCGACTGGGGCGGCGGCCTGGTCTGGCTGGCGGTGCCGGCAGAGGCCGGTGACGACGGGGGAGCGACCGCGCTGCGCGCCCTGGTCGCCCGTCATGGCGGCGGCCATGCCACGCTGATGCGCGGCCCCGAGCCCCTGCGCCGGCGGGTGCCGGTGTTCGAGCCCGAAGCGCCGGGGCTGGCTGCCCTGTCGGAACGGGTGCGCCAGGGCTTCGATCCGCTTCGCCTGCTGAATCCGGGCCGCATGCGCGGCGAGGAGACCCGCCCATGAAGACCAGTTTCGCCCCCGACCGCCTGGCCGACCCCGCGATCGCCGAGGCCGAGCAGATCCTGCGGCGCTGCGTGCATTGCGGTTTCTGCACCGCCACCTGCCCGACCTTTCTGGAACTGGGCGACGAGCGCGACAGCCCGCGCGGCCGGATCTACATGATGAAAGGCATGCTGGAGCGCGACGAGCCGGCGACGGCGGATGTCGTGCGCCATATCGACCGCTGCCTGGGCTGCTTCGCCTGCATGACCACCTGCCCGTCAGGGGTGGATTACATGCATCTGTCCGACATGGCGCGGGCACGGGTGGCGGAGACCTATAGGCGGCCACTGCCCGAACGGCTGCTGCGCGGGCTGCTGGCCCGGCTGCTGCCTTATCCGGGCCGGTTCCGGGCGGCGCTGATCGGCGGACGGATCGCGAAGCGGCTGGGCCTCGACCGCTGGCTGGGTGGTATCCGCCCCGAACTCAAGGCCATGATGGCGCTGATGCCCGACGAGGTGCCGGCACCGGCTGCCACCGACCGGCCGCAGCTCTGGCCGGCCGAAGGTACCCGCCGGGGGCGGGTGGCGCTGCTGGCCGGCTGCGCCCAGCAGGTGCTGGCGCCGGGGATCAACGCCGCGACCATCCGGGTGCTGACCCGCCATGGCTTCGAGGTGGTGGTGGCGCGCGAGGCCGGCTGTTGTGGTGCGCTGGTCCAGCATATGGGGTTGATGGAACGGGCGCGGGACCAGGCCCGGCGCAATGTCGCGGCCTGGGCGGCGCTGGCGGATCAGCCGGGCGGGCTGGACGCGATCGTGGTCACGACATCCGGCTGCGGCACGCCGATCAAGGATTACGGCCATCTTCTGGCGGGCGACGCCTATTATGCCGATCGGGCCCGGCTGGTGGCGGGGCTGGCCCGCGACGTGACCGAGGTGCTGGCGGATCTGGATCTGACGCCGGTGCGCAGCCTGCCGGCGGGGCTGCCGGTCGCCTATCACGCGGCCTGTTCATTGCAGCACGGCCAGAAGATCCGCGATGTGCCGAAAGAGGTGCTGAAACGGCTGGGCATCACGCCGCTGGAGCCGGCCGAACCCCATATCTGCTGCGGCTCTGCCGGCACCTATAACATGCTCCAGCCGGAACTGGCCGGGCGGCTGGGGGCCCGCAAGGCGCAGAACCTGCGCCGCACCGGGGCAGCGGTGGTGGCGGCGGGCAATCTGGGCTGCCTGACCCAGATCGCCACGCATATGCCCGACGCCCGCTTCATCCACACCGTAGAACTGGCCGACTGGCTGACCGGTGGGCCGGTGCCCGAGGCGCTGGCCGGGGCGGTTGACGGGGTGGTGTGAGCGTGGTCAGGAGACGTTGTCGTCGTTGTCGAGGTTGGTCATGCCACCGATAGCGGTTTCCGACATCGGCAATTCGGCGCCCCGGGCTATTTGGCCCGGATCACCCCGCCGGTGCCCAAGGCGCCGGCGGGGTGATCCGGCGGGTGCGGTTGCCGGCGCGGCGAGAGCCGGATCAGGAGACGGCGGTTTTGCCGTCGGCGCTGGAGCGGAGAGCAAACGCCGTCGTTGACGTCCGGATCTGGCTCAGCTGGGGCTTGTGCCAGGCTTTAGGCGAGGTGGATATCTTCTGGTTGCAGATCTTCTTCATCATGTTACTTCGGCTTTCATTTTGAGCAGAGGACATATTCTCTCAGCTTGGAGCTTCAAAATGATTGTATTCAAGCCGGGAGGTCTCTGCGATGCCTGATCGACAGCCGGTCTTCATCGTAAAAGGAGTGCGGATCAGTCAGCGATAGCCGAACCGGGCCATCACCGTGCCATGGGCGGCTTCGATCCGGGCCGCCTGGGCGGGGGTGAGCGCGCTCGGCCAGCCGGCGGCGCCGCCCTTGCGGAAGAAGCGCCGGCCGGGGGCGGCGGCATTCGTGAAGCCGGTTTCGGCTTCGCGGCGCTGCAGGCGGCTGAAGGTGGTGCCGTCGACCGCCCCGGCAATGGTCGCGGGATCGGCTGGCCAGCCGAGGAAACGGGTGATGCGCGTGAAGATGTGGTGCGGATCGGCCAACATATCCTCGTAGCGGATGATCAGGACAGGGAATCCGAGAGGGGCAGCCGTCCAGCTGTCGACATGGGCCGACCAGCTGCCAAGCGGCTGGCGGAGCTGGCCGTAAAGACCGTCACCGCCGGTGTCGAGGGCGGCGTCGGGCTGTGCCAGGAGATCGATCGCGGCATCGATCGACAGGCCCCAGTGATGGGCATTGGAAACGGCAAGATCGCGCGGATCGCGGATCAGATAAACGGCACCGCGGGTCAGTGCGGCGGGGAAGACCGGTCGACCCTCGGGTGTGGCGGTGAACGCCTCATGCGTGCGATGGAGATGCAGGCCGGGTTCGGCTGCCAGCCGCCGTGCGAAGGCGGCCGGGCGAAGGTTCGAGGCTTCGTCATCGGTGAGCCAGGCACTGTCGAGGCCGAGGCTGCGATCGAAGAGTGCACGGTTGCTGGCCATGGTGAGCCACCCCTGATCGAGCACGGCGAAATCCGGCGCCGCGCCGCCGTGCTTCAGGCTCCACAGCGCCAGCCGGAGCCAGGTGCTGCCGGATTTGGGATAGGCCGTCACCCAGACGAAGCCGTCGCCCGGCGTGATGTGATCCGAGGTCATGGCATGGCCTCGATATGATCGGCGAGCCGGGTCGGGGCCTGCCAGTCGCGGCGATGACGCAGACGAATGAGCGGCGCACGGCCGAGCAGGGCCGCGACCCCGGCGAAGATCGGACGGGCCCCGCGCAGGATGCGGCCTTCATGAAGCTGGCGGATGTTGCCCTCCATGGTCTGGAAGCCTTCGAGGCCGCGGGTCGGCAAGACCTCCAGATCGCTGCCGCCGATGGTCTGCCAGAGGTGGAAGATCGCCGTGACCGGCAGGGAGGTCGTGTGCTGCGCCGTCGGCAGATGACGCAATCGCGGCACGCCCGCCCGCCCGAGCTGCGGCGGTGGGGCATTGATGCGGCCGGCATAGCGGGCGCCGGCATCGGCATGCAGGGTGAGGCCGGCCGGGCCGGGCAGGATGAGCGCCGGCCCCGGCAGGCCCGAGAGCACGACGATGCCGTCGGCGAGCAGATGATGGCCGCGGGCGAGGAGTTCGGCCGCAAGCAGGGATTTGCCGCTGCCGGAGACACCGGTGAGCAGCACGGCCCGCCCGCCGATCACCACCGCCGTGCCCGAAACCGGCAGCAGGCCGTGGATATGGCAGGCAAGGCCGGGGAGCATGTCTTCCGCAAGCAGCAGCCGGGCGGCCGCGGGATCGGCGGCGCCGGTGGTGTCGAGCACCGCGCGGGTGGCGGCGGCATCCAGATGGCAGGCACCGCCGATGGGACCGGTGAGACGGATGCTGCGGTCGGCCTCGATCCGGATCAGCGGGCCGGCATCCAGCGGCGGCGCGTCGGGCAAGGGCGGCAGCGGCCCTTCGGTGACGGTGATCTCGGGGACGGCGGCGGCTGCGCGTGCCATCAGATATGGTACATCAGGGTCTGGCGGTCGGTATCCGACAGATTGCGCATTTCGGCGAGCGTGCGGTTGTCGAGGATGCCGGCGATGGCATTGCGGACATCCATCATCATCAGCCGCACCGCACATTGTTCCTCGTTGGTGCAGTCCTCGCAGCGGCGATAGGACCGGCGGCTGGCGCAGGCGATCGGGGCGAGCGGGCCGTCGAGCACCCGGATCACATGACCGATCCGGATGTCGGAGGCCGGGCGGGCGAGGGTATAGCCGCCACCCTTGCCCTTCTTGCTGTGCACGAAGCCGGCATTGCGCAGCTCGCCCAGGATCGCGTCGAGGAATTTCTTGGGGATCCCGTTCTCGGCGGCGATGTCGGAAACCAGGGACAATTCACCCGGCTCTTTGCCCGCCAGGTGTACCAGGGCCTTGAGCCCGTACTTGCCCTTGTTGGTCAGCATTTTGGTCGGGGGTCTCCGCAGGCCGCGTCGGAAAGTCTTTGTGGCCGGTAGAGATAGTGGAATGACGCCACAGGATCAACGCTGCAAGGCAGAGCACGGCGCCGAAACCCGTCAGGGCCGTCGTCTGTCCCCACTGGTCGGCGGCGGCACCGGTCAGGATCACCGGCAGGCTGAAGCCTGCATAGGCGAACAGGAAGAAGCCCGCGGTCGCCCGGGTGGCAAGCGGGCCGGCCCGCATCAGGATGCCGGCGAGGCCGCCGGCATGGATCAGCCCGTAGCAGGCGGTGGCGGCCAGCGCCGTTCCGGCGAAGACCGCCGCCACGCTGCCCGAAAGGGCGCCCCAGGCGATGAGCGCATAGCCCGGCACCAGCACGGCCAGACCGCGGCGGATCGCGATCTCGGGCGCCATGCGTCGGGCGGCGGGGACCGCCAGGATGCCGGGCACGATCACCAGGAAGGTGGCGAAACCGGCATGGGCGCCGAGCCCGGCGCGGGCGAGGCTGGCGGGCAGCACCGCGATCACCAGCCCGACCACGGCCCAGGCGATGCAGATCGCGCCGCCGAAGACCAGGGTCCCGGGCGGGAAAGCGGGCCAGCGCAGGCCGGTGCCCCCGGAGGTGAGGCGCGGTGCATCGGGCAGGCCGTGCAGGCCGGTGAGGGCCAGAAGTGCCATGCCGATCCAGATCGGGCCGCTGACGGGTTGCATCCAGGATTGCGGATCGAGCAGCAGACAGAGCGCGGTGAGCGCTGCACCGAAACCGAAGCCGGTGGTGGTTGCGACCGAAACCCGCGCCGCAACCCGCCGCGGATCGGTGCCGGGCGGGCATTGCACGGCCATCAGAGCGGGGGCGAGGGTCGAGGTGATGGCGACCGCTATGCCGAGCAGGGCGCGCGACAGGCCGAGCATGAGAATGCCCGGCCAGAGGATCATGACCAGACTGGCGGCGAGCGCGAGGCCGAGGGCGAGCCTCGCGGTGTTGAGCGCCCCCAGACGGTCAGGCAGGCTGCTGCCGGCAAGCAACACCGGCAGCGCGCCGCCGACATAGGCCGCGAAGGCGAGCCCGGCCATGGCCGTCCCCTCGCCATCGACTTGCGCCAGCCGGGCGCTGAGCGGGGTGAACAGATTGCCGGCAGTGGTGACGGTGAGCAGGGCGAAGGCCAGTCGCCCTGGTCGGCCGGTGCGGGCGTGGTGTGGTGCGGCGGTGTCGAGATCTGTGGTCATCCGGCAGCTTCCCAGGCGCGGCGGACATGCCGCGCCGGTCAGGCTGCCGCGGGATCCCGCCCCTCGCCAGGGACGGGGCGTGCCGGAGACGATCAGACTGTACCTGCAAACGACAGGTACGGTTCAGCTGAGGCCAGTGGACGAGGCCGCCCCAGACCTCGTCGAACCGGTCGCTGCTCAGATTTCCGGCCCCGGCTTCCGGTAACGGCGATCATCATGACCGCTCGACCGTACCCCTTGACTGGCGGTACGGTTGGCGCGCCCTGTTCAATCGGAGGCCCGCAGTTTGATTGCCCCCCTCGACCGCAGCCGCCCGGAACCGCTGGCCGATCAGCTGGCCGCCGCCGTGATCGCCTGGATCGAGGCGCGCGGGGCGGAGACGGCTGCGGGGGCGGCCCTGCCGTCGATCCGCCGGCTGGCGGCAGAGACGGGGGTCAGCCGCAACACGGTTGTCGAGGCCTATGACCGGCTGGTGGCCGAGGGGCGCATCCTGTCGCGGCCGGGGGTGGGCTTCCGGGTGGCGCCGCCTGCAGCACCGCTGCCGCCGGCTGCCCCCGATCCGGGCGGGGTGGCGGCGGTGGCGGACCGGGTGTGGCGGCTTTATGACGACCGGCCGGCGCTGCTCCGGCTGGGCGGCGGCCGGCTGCCCGACGACTGGCACGACACCACCGATCTGGCGCGCGCCATCCGCCGGGTCACGCGCGAAGGCGGGCGGGCGCTGATCGATTACGGCACGCCTTTGGGCGAGCCGCGGCTGCGTCGGCTGGTGGCGCAGCGCCTGGCCCGGCTGTCGGTGCCGGTGGCGGAAGACCGGGTGATGCTGACCACCGGCGCCAGCCAGGCGCTGGATGTGGTGATCCGTGCCTTGACCCGGCCGGGCGATGCGGTGCTGGTGGAAGATCCGGGCTATCACAATCTGTTCGGCCTGCTGCGCCTGCAGGGCGTGCGCATGGTGGCGGTGCCGCGCCGGGCGGACGGGCCGGATCTTCAGGCGCTGGACGCGGCGGCCGCCGCAAGCGGTGCCCGGCTGTTCGTGACCAACGGCGTGCTCCACAACCCGACCGGATCGACCACCACGCCGCAGATCGCCCATGGCCTGCTGACGGTTGCGGCGCGTCACGACCTGACCATCGTCGAGGACGACATCTATGCCGATTTCGAAGAGGGCAGCCCGGCGGTCAGGCTGGCGGCGCTGGACGGGCTCGACCGGGTGGTGATGGTGGGCAGTTTCTCGAAACCGCTCTCATCCGCGCTCAGGGTGGGCTATGTGGCGGCGGCACCATCGCGAATGCGCGGGCTGGTGGATGTGAAGATGCTGTCCTCGGTCGCCTCGTCGCGCTTTGCCGAACAGGTGATGGCGGTGCTGATCGAGACCGGCGGCCTGCGGCGCACGGCCGAGGCGCTGACCCGGCGCCTGGCCCGCCAGCGCGCCGCCCTGCTGCCGGCGCTGCGCCGGGCCGGCTGGCGGCTTTTCGCCGAGCCCCGCGGTGGCATGTTCGTCTGGGCGGCGCATGAAGACGCAGCCGATGCCCGCCTGCTGGTCGACGCGGCGGCCGCCCGCGGCATTGGCCTGGTCTCCGGCGCGGTCTTCCGGCCGGGGCTGGAGGAGGGGGCGTGGCTCAGGATCAACATCGCCGCCGCGGCGGATCCGCGGGCGCGGGCGTTTCTGAAGGATCCGCTGGGTTGAACGGTCAACCCTCGTGCGGCAGCAGCAGCGGGCCGGTGCCGGGGGCGAAGACGTGTTCGTTGAGATTGCAGCCGGGGCCCTTGCGGTCGACGACCAGAAGATGGGCCATGTCCAGCACCGTCAGCGGCAGGTGCCAGGTGCCGCGGCGATAGCTGACGCCCTGGCGGCCGTCGGTGACGAAGGCCTGCATGTTTGCCGGATCGGGCTGGCGGCTGGCGGCCGGCGCCACCACGATCACGAAGCGGCAGCGGGTGAGCGGCATGAAGGCCTGGCTGCCGAGGGGGTGACGTTCCATCACCTCGATCACCAGCGGCAGCGAGACCGCTTCATGCGCCTGGAACAGGCTGATCGCACCATAGCCCTCGTCATCCGTCTCCACCCGCGCGAGCTGATCATAGCGCAGCGTCGTGCCGCCATTGATCGCGATCGGCGCGCGGCCGGGATCGGCGGCGTCGAGAACCTCGCCGAAGGGGGCGAAGGCCGCGCGGGTCAGGTGCCGCGGCCTTAAGATGGTGCGGGGATAAGCCTGCATCTGGACGCTCACTCCATGGCGCCGGGCACACCGAAGATGCGCAGCCGGTTGACGCCGCCGTCGGGGAAGATGTTGAAGCGGATGTGGGACACCACACGGTCCGCATCGGGCGTGAAGCCGTGCGGCGCATCTGGTCCAAGCTTGCGGGAGGTCAGGATTTCCGCCCAGAACAGGCTCTGCGGCACGGTGGCCGCATCTGCGGCATCGGGCGCCATCACGCCCTGAACCGAGCAGGTGTCGGGATAATTACCCTTGAACTCACGCGTGTCGATTTCGATAAATGCAACCCTGCCCGGCGTCGCCAGACGAATGATGCACCAGTCGTGGCCGGGTTCGCGCCGCCGCCGGGTTTCCCAGCCATCCTCCATGCGCGATGCAAGGCCGGGCAGCAGCAGGTTGCGCGGGTCGCCGTAATGAGCATCGTTCCAGGCGATCACCCGGGCGCCGCCCAGGGCCGAGGACAGCTCCACCAACCCGTCGGCGCGCGGTGCCGGCAGGCCGGCCGGGCGGCCCAGAACGCGCAGCCGCGCAACGCCGCCATCGGGGAAGATGTCGAGCTTCAGATGAGTCCAGGGTCGGCCATCGGCCGCGCGCACTGCCGGATCGGGCAGGAAGGCGTTGGGAGCATCGCCCTGAAGGGGCGCGGGGGCCAGGATCGGCTGCCAGCGCGGATCATCGGCGGCAGGGGCCTCGGTCAGATCGGCCGCGGCCAGCGCCCACAGACCGGCGGCGGCGGGGTAGTTGCCGGTGAAATGGCGGGTGTCGATCTCGATCGCGTCGATCCAGCCGGGGGCGGCCAGCGCCAGCACGCACCAGTCATGGCCGTCATCGCGCCGGCGGCGGGTTTCCCAACCATCCATCCACTTGCCGGCCTCGTCGTATTTGCCGGGGATGAAGACCGGGGCGGCATCGTCGATCAGCCGCTCCAGCGCGCCGAAGAACTGGTCGGAACAGCTGAGCGTGCGCGCACCCAGCGCGCGGGAGGCGAGGTTGACGGCAGCGGTGGGGGCGAAGCTCGGCATGGATCTGATGTCCGTTTCGTTCATGGGGGCTGAAAGCATGATCAGGGCCGCAGCACGCCGACGCCGGCGCGGCTGGCGGCGGACAGGATGTGGCGGTGCATGGCATCGCGCGCGCCCTGCGGGCTGCGGGCACGGATCTGCGCCAGGATGCGTTCATGTTCATCCAGCGGCGCGCGCACGCTTTCGCGATTGGCGAAGGGGATGCGCCGGGTTTCGGCCAGCATCGGCCCGGCCGGGCGCATCGCCGCCGGGAAGAGCGGGTTGCCGGCCGCGACCAGAAGCCGCTGGTGGAAATCGCCATCGGCCTGGGCGGCGCGCACCAGATCGCCCTCGGCAAGCGCCGCGCGCATCTCGGCCACCGTCTCGGCCAGCCGGTCGATTTCGGTATCGGCGGCGGTGATCGCAACCAGCCCCGAGACGAAGGGCTCGATCGCCAGCCGCAGCTGATAGACCCGGGCGGCATGGGTGTAGCGGTCGCCGCGCGGCCCCGGGGCGGTGTCGTCGGCGGACGGGTCGGAGACGAAGACGCCCTTGCCGGCCCGCACCCGCACCAGGCCCAGGGTTTCGAGCACGGTCAGCGCTTCCCTGAGCGATGTGCGACTGACGCCCAGACGTTCGGCAAGCGTGCGCTGGGCCGGCAGCGCCTCGCCGGGGGCAAGCTCTCCCGCCAGGATCATGCGCTGCAGGCGCTCGGCAACGTATTCGGGAACGCTGTCTCCGGCCAAATCCGGCTCCTTCGGCTAGACCGGTCTGACCAGTTGGACCGGTTGGCTTTCCGGAAGCATGGCCGGATTTCTATGGGTTTGCAAGCGGATGCCAGGGGTGGCATGCTGGGGTAAGGCAAAAAACGGCGTTGACTCATGCTTAAACAATGGGCACGCTTAAAACATGAGCAGCGGCAACAGGGGGCCGCGGGATGCTCGAGATCCGGGCAGGGCGATGTGACTGCCGCCCAGGGACGGACCCGGATTTTCGGGGCAGGCGTCAACAAGCGGGGAGTGCGGGGCATGACGATGACCAGGCGGTTCGGAACCGGGCTGCGGCGGCGCAGCGTGCTGGGGGCGATGGCGGCGGCCGTGCTGGTGGCGGCCACCGGCGGCTTCGGCATCACGGCCGAGGCGGCGGGGCTGGATGCCATTCAGAAGGCGGGGGTGCTGCGCGTGGCGGTTCCGCAGGATTTCCCGCCCTTCGGCTCCGTCGGCCCCGACATGGCGCCGCGTGGCTATGACGTCGACATGGCCCGGCTGATCGGCGATGCGCTGGGGGTGAAGACCGAACTGGTGCCGGTGACCAGCGCCAACCGCATCCCGTACCTGACCACCGACAAGGTCGATCTGGTGATCTCCAGCCTGGGCAAGAACCCGGAGCGCGAGGCGGTGATCGACTTCACCAATGCCTATGCGCCGTTCTACAACGGCGTCTTCGGCCCGGCCGATCTGAAGATCGCGGGCGCCACCGATCTGGCCGGCCATACGGTGGGCGTCACCCGCGGTGCGATCGAGGATCTGGAGCTGTCCAAGATCGCCCCCGCCGAGGCCACCATCCGCCGCTACGAAGACAATAACGGCACCATCCAGGCCTTCCTGTCGGGGCAGGTGGAGCTGGTGGCGACCGGCAATGTGGTCGCGGCCGCCATCCTTGAGCGCAACCCCCGCACCCGGCCCGAGCCCAAATTCCTGATCAAGAACTCGCCCTGCTATATCGGCGTCGCGAAGGGAGAGGCGGCACTGGTTGCAAAGGTGAACGAGATCATCGCGGCCGCGAAGGCCGACGGCCGGCTGTCGAAGATTTCGGAAACCTGGCTGGGCGCACTGCTGCCGGCGGATCTCTGAGGCGGCCGGCGGGGCAAGGGGCCGCCCCCTTGCCCCCAAGCCATGCGGTCTTCCCCATCGGCCCACCCTTCCCGCAAGGGGTCGTCCATGGCCTATCAGTTTGATTTCACGCCGATCCTGACCTATTCCGACGTGCTGCTCCGCGGGGTGGTGCTGACGGTGGAGCTGATCCTGGTCGGCGGCATTTTCGGCATACTTTTGGGCATTCTGTGTGCCTGGGCACGATCGGAGCGTATACCGGTGGCGGCGGGGATCGTCGCCGCCTATGTCGAGCTGATCCGCAACACGCCGTTCATCGTGCAGCTGTTCTTCATCTTCTTCGGCCTGCCCGCGGCGGGTGTGCGGCTGGGCGAGGTGGAGGCGGCGATGATCGCCATGGTGGTCAATCTGGGCGCCTATTCGGCCGAGATCATCCGCGCCGGCATCCAGGCCGTGCCCAGGGGGCAGTGGGAGGCGGCGGCGAGCCTGGGCATGACCCGGGCGGAATGCTTCCGCCATGTCGTGCTGGTGCCGGCGCTGCGCAAGATCTGGCCGGCGCTGTCCAGCCAGATCGTCATCGTGATGCTGGGCTCGTCGGTCTGCTCGCAGATCGCGGCCGAAGAGTTGAGCTTCGCCGCTAATTTCATCCAGTCGCGCAGCTTCCGCGCCTTCGAGGCCTATCTGGCGGCGACCGCGATCTATCTGGCCCTCGCCATCCTGACCCGGATGATCCTGCGCCGGCTGGGCGACCGGCTGCTCTACCGCGCCGCGCGCCATGCGGCCCTGAGCGCCGGCCGGGCGGCCGCCGCCACCGGAGGTGCGGTCCATGGTTGAGTTCGGCACGCTCGACATCCTGCGCAACCTGATCGACGCCGCGCTCTGGACCGTGGTGCTGTCGGTGATCGCCTTTGCAGGCGGTGCCCTGGTCGGGCTGGTCGCACTGTTCGCCCTGGTCTCGGGCCGGCGCCTGCCGGCCATGCTGGCACGCGGTTATGTCGAGGCCTTCCAGGGCACGCCGCTGCTGATGCAGCTGTTCCTGATCTTCTTCGGCCTGCCGCTGGCGGGGATCGAGGTGTCGGCCTGGACGGCGGCGATCGTGTCGCTGGTGCTGTTCACCGGCGCCTTCCTGGCCGAAATCTGGCGCGGCTGCGTCGAGGCGGTGCCCAAGGGCCAGTCCGAGGCCGCCCAGGCGCTGGCCATGTCTTATGTGGAGCGCATGCGCTGGGTGATCCTGCCCCAGGCGATGCGGATCGCGGTGCCGCCGACGGTCGGCTTCTCGGTCCAGGTGGTCAAGGGCACGGCGCTGACCTCGATCATCGGCTTCGTGGAACTGGCCAAGGCCGGGACGATGATCGCCAATGCCACCTTCGAGCCCTTCACCGTTTACGGCTTCGTGGCGCTGATCTACTTCGCGCTCTGCTACCCGCTGTCATTCGCCGCCCGCCGGCTGGAAAGGAGGCTCCATGTCGCCCGCTGATCAGACGCGGCCGCTGGTCGAACTGGCCGGTATCCGCAAGAGTTTCGGCCTGGTCGAGGTGCTGAAGGGGGTCGATCTTTCGGTCGAAGAGGGCCGGGTGGTGGCGCTGATCGGCCGCAGCGGATCGGGCAAGAGCACCTTGCTGCGGATCATCAACGGCCTGGAACGGCCGACCGACGGCGTGGTCACGGTGGATGGCGAACGCGCCGACGGCCGCGAGAGCGAGCGGGAGCTGAAGGCGCTGCGGCTGAAGGTCGGCATGGTCTTTCAGCAGTTCAACCTGTTCCCGCATCTCTCGGCCGGCGGCAACGTCATGCTGTCGCTGAAGGTGGTGAAGAAGATGGGCACGGCCGAGGCCGAGGCGGTGGCCCGCGAGATGCTGGCCAAGGTGGGCCTTGCCGATCGCTTCGATCACACGCCCGATCAGCTGTCGGGCGGCCAGCAGCAGCGCGTGGCGATCGCCCGGGCGCTGGCGATGCGGCCCAGGGTGCTGCTCTGCGACGAGATCACCTCGGCGCTCGACCCCGAACTCGTCGCCGAGGTGCTGGCGGTGGTCCGCAGGCTGGCCGAAGAGGGCATGACCCTGGTGATGGTCACCCACGAGATGCGCTTTGCCCGCGAGGTCTGCGACGAGCTGGTGTTCATGCATCAGGGCCGGATTCACGAGCGCGGTGCGCCTGCCGAACTGTTCGCTGCACAGCGGACACCGGAGCTCGCGGCCTTCATCGGCGGGCACTGAACGCGAAGACTGTTTATTATAAGAAACCAGAGAGAGAAAATCACGCATTCGGACAAGATAGGGCAGCTTTCCTGAATATTCTGCAGGCGTTGCGGCGCTTCGTCGCAAGTTCAGGCCCTTAACGTATTCTTCATCGCCCGCACACGAAGATGCTGCGCAGGTTCACACCATCAACAGGCGCGCATGATGTTCTGGCGGAAGAATGACGGTATGGAGGGAGCCGACGGAGAAGCGGCTCGTCAGATGGAGCTTCTCGGCCGGTATGCCGGTGTGGGATTGTGGGACGCGGTGCTCTATCAGGGCGACGCGATGCATGCCAAGGCCTCGTGGCATTTCTCGGACGAGTTCCGCCGGCTGGTGGGTTTCGCCCATGGCGACCGGCAGGGTTTTCCGGACAAGGTGCAGTCCTGGTCCGACCGGCTGCATCCGGAGGATTCCGGCTATACCTTCGAGGCCTTCGCCGCCTGCCTGAACGACAGGAGCGGGCGCACCGGTTACGACGTCACCTATCGGCTGAAGATGAAGGACGGCGCCTGGCGCTGGTTCCGCGCGGTGGGCGGCGTGGCCCGCGACGCCCAGGGCAACCCGCTGCGTGCCTGCGGCTCGCTGATCGACGTGCATGACCAGAAGGCCGATGTCGAGCGCATGGCCCTGCTCTCGCGTCATGCCGGTATCGGTCTCTGGGACGCCCAGCTTTACGAGGGCGATGCCATGCACCCGAAGGCGCAGTGGCGCTTTTCGGGCGAGTTCCGCCGGCTGGTGGGCTTCGATCGTGAGGACATGACCGGGTTCCCCGACAAGGTGAATGCCTGGTCGGACCGCATCCACCCCGAGGATACCGCGGCGACTTTCGACGCCTTCGGTGCCTGCCTGAACGATCGCAGCGGCCGCACCGGCTATGACGTCGCCTATCGGTTGAAGATGAAGGACGGTAGTTACCGGTGGTTCAAGGCGATCGGCGGCGTGGCCCGCGACGCCCAGGGCAACCCGCTGCGCGCCTGCGGCTCGCTGATCGACATCCACGCCCAGAAGCTGGCGGAGCTTGAGAACGAGCGCGCCGAGGCCAATCGCCGCAAGGGCATCCACGACATCGCCGACACGCTGTCGGCCCGGGTCGGCAGCTCGGCCGATCGGGCGACCGCCAACACCCAGGTCGTGGCGACGGCGACCGAGGAACTTTCGGCCTCGGTGGGCGAAATCGCCGCCCGTTCCAGCGCGGCCGCCAATGCGTCGGCCACCGCGGCGAACGAGGCGACGCGCACCAACGAGACCGTGCAGGCCCTTGTTGCGGCTGGCGAGCGGATCGGCGTGGTCATCAAGCTGATCAACAACATCGCCAGCCAGACCAATCTTCTGGCGCTGAACGCCACCATCGAGGCCGCCCGCGCCGGCGAGGCCGGCAAGGGCTTCGCGGTGGTGGCCGGCGAGGTGAAGAACCTGGCCCAGCAGACCGCCTCGGCCACCGACGAAATCGTCGAACAGATCGCCTCGGTCCAGCGCGAGGCCGCCCGCACGGTGGACGCGATCCACGCCATCTCGGCCGCCATCGGCGAGGTCCAGACCATCTCGGCCTCGATCGCCTCGGCGGTGGCCCAGCAGGACGCGGCCGCGCGCGAGATTTCCGCCAGCATCACCCAGGTCGCCCGCGATGTGGGCGACGTGTCGGAAAATGTCGGCGCGGTGACCCGGCAGCTTCGGGCCGGGTAAGCGGAGGGGGTGGACGCCCAGGAACGGACGGAATGCCGCCGGGGAGGGGACTCTCCGGCGGTTTTTCTTTGGGGTGGGCCGCCTCAGCGTTGTGGGGGCCGCATGGTCGGGGCCGGTGCCCGGAACCGCCGCCGTGCCTCGGCTTTGACCTCCGCCATGGTCGCAAGCGTGCTGCGGCCGCTCTCAAGCCCCTCTTGCACGGCTGCACACAGCTCTTCGACCGTGTAGCCCGGCAGGTCGCGCCGCTCCTTCCATTCCCGCACGGCATCCTGCACGACATCGGCCGCGGTCGCATACTCTCCGGAGGAGACTGCGGCATGAACGGCGTCGGTCAGGTCGGGGGTGAGAGCGATAGAGATCCTGCTGGTGGCGGCCATCTTTTGCCTCCTGATCCGGGGATGTCCTGTCGCACCCGCAAGGGGGGCGACAGTTTCAATCGAGCTTGTGGCGCTTGCAAAATGCGTTTCAATCCACGCACCCGCAAGGGGTGCGACGACCGTGCGGGTGCTGCCGCTGGGGGTGGCGGCGGTTTCAATCCACGCACCCGCAAGGGGTGCGACTGTGTCCTGATAGACCCGTTTGGATCGGCGAAATTGTTTCAATCCACGCACCCGCAAGGGGTGCGACTAGATGGCAGAGGCGATCTCTTCGGCCTGCCGCTGTTTCAATCCACGCACCCGCAAGGGGTGCGACCCATCCCCTTTTAATACTCTGATTCGGCGTCGGAAAAAAGCCGATTTGCGCGAACCTCGGGGCGGAATATGCGATGGTATGTGTGTGACGTCACTGTAAAATGCATGCACTTGAAAGATAACGGAAATCTGGCGTGCGAACCTCCCGGGGTTTTTACGTGTGCTTGGGGTTCGCGGAGATCGGGGCTGAGTGGGGGGATGATCGCCCGGGGGGTGGGGTGGTTGCAAGGGGGATATGTGCGGGGCGCGGGGGCAGGGGGAACCCGCGGGTCCGGGGCGTGGTTCGGGTGGCGGGTGGGGGGATGTCTGCCCATATGATGATGCGCCACAGCAGCAGGAGCCGGATCATGGTCGATCTTCATCCGCCCGAGGTGACCACCGCCCCGCCGCCCGGCGAGGTTCGGGCCAATGGACGGCGGCCGCGGGTGGTGATTGTTGGCGCCGGCTTCGGCGGGTTGCAGGCGGCGAAGGCGCTGGATGGGGCGCCGGTGGAGGTGATCGTCGTCGACCGGCAGAACCATCACCTGTTTCAGCCGTTGCTGTATCAGGTGGCGACCGCGACCCTGTCGCCGGCCGATATCGCCTGGCCGATCCGCGCCATCCTGCGCCGGCAGGCCAATGCCACGGTGCTGATGGCCGAGGTGGACGGCGTCGACACCGCGCGGCGCGAAGTGCGGGCGGGGGCGGCGCGCATCCCCTATGACCAGCTGATCCTGGCCACGGGGGCCACCCATTCCTATTTCGGCCATGACGACTGGGCGGGGGCGGCCCCCGGGCTGAAGCGGATCGAGGATGCGACCACGATCCGGCGGCGGATCCTGCTCGCCTTCGAACGCGCCGAAATGGCGCGGTCGGATGACGCGCGGCGCCGGCTGCTGACCTTCGTGGTGGTGGGCGGCGGCCCGACCGGGGTGGAGATGGCGGGGGCGATCGTCGAAATCGCCCGCAAGGTGCTGCCGCCGGATTTCCGGTTGGTCGATCCGCGCGCCGCCCGCATCGTGCTGGTCGAGGCAGGGCCGCGCATCCTGCCCGCCTTTCCCGAGGATCTGTCGGATTATGCCCGCCGCTCGCTGGAGGGGATGGGCGTCGAGGTGGCGACCGGCGCGCGGGTGACGGCCTGCGACGCGGACGGCGTGTCGGTGGCCCTGGCCGAGGGCGTGACGCCGGCCGCCGGCAGCGCGATCGAGGGCGGGCGGATCCCGGCGTCCACCATCATCTGGGGCGCGGGGGTGGTCGCTTCCCCCGCCGGCAGCTGGGTCGAGGCGCCGCGCGATCGCGCCGGGCGGATCCAGGTCGGCCCCGATCTGAGCGTGCCGGGGCACCCCGAGATCTTTGCGATCGGCGACACCGCCACCGTCACCGGCCCCGAGGGCCGGCCGGTTCCGGGCATTGCGCCGGCCGCCAAGCAGATGGGCGATTACGTGGCAGGGGTGATCCGCGCCCGGGTGACCGGATCGCCCGTGCCCGGCCCCTTCGCCTATCGCCATGAGGGCGATCTGGCGACGGTGGGGCGACGATCGGCGGTGGTGAAACGCGGCCGGCTGAAGCTGACCGGCTTCACCGGCTGGGCATTCTGGGGCATCGCCCATGTCTATTTCCTGGTCGGGCTGCGCTATCGCATCGCCGTCGCATTCAAATGGCTGTGGGACTATCTGACCCTGCAGCGCGGCGCCCGGCTGATCACCGGCACCGAGGAAGACGGGCCGGTGGGCCAGGCGCCAGTGGACCAGGCAGTGGTGCCGTCGGCGGCAGAGGCAAAGGAGGCGGGGCGAGGCTGAGCCCCCGTCAGACCGCCCCCTCACACGGGCAGTTCGGTGGTCGACAGGATTTCTTTGAGCACGAAGAAGGTGCGGATCTGGCGCACGCCGGGAAGTTTGATGATCTCACCTGCATGCAACTTGTTGAAGCGGGCGAGGTCGCGGGTGCGGAGCAGGAGGAAATAATCCACCTCGCCCGCCACCAGATGGCATTCCAGACAGCCGCTGAGGCTGCGGGCCGCGGTTTCGAAGGCCTCGAAGCTTTCGGGCGTTGAGCGGTCGAGCACCACGCCCACGAAGACCAGGGTGGTGAGGTCCACCGCCTGCGCATCGATCATGGCGACGGTGCGGCGGATGATGCCGCGCGCCTTCAGCTTCTCCACCCGCCGCAGACAGGCGGTGGCGCTGAGATTGACCCGCCGGGCCAGTTCCGTGTTGGGCAGATCCGCATCGCGCTGCAACTGGCGCAGGATGTTGCGGTCGATGCGGTCCAGGCTGTGATCATCCTCCATGGCGGGCCCTTTCGGATGGCGCATGAAAACTGCGCCTTGGCCAGAAATCATGCAATTCAGAGCGGCTGATTGTCGAGATGGCGACCGATTCCGCGAAGGCTGGGCCCGACAACGCATTTGCCCGAAAACCGGGTCCGGGGGACGATTTCAGGGTGGGCGGCGGGAGAGGCCCGCAACTTTAACGGGAGGTTCTGATCATGCATCTGGATCGTTTCGCGCGCCATCGCCTGACCTTCGGCCCGACCCCGATCGAGCGGCTGGACCGGCTGTCGGCGGCGCTGGGCGGCGGCGTCACCATCTGGGCCAAGCGCGAGGACTGCAATTCGGGCCTGGCCTTCGGCGGCAACAAGCTGCGCAAGCTGGAATATCTGGTGCCCGAGGCCCTGGCCCAGGGGGCCGACACGCTGGTCACCATCGGCGGCATCCAGTCCAACCACACCCGCCAGGTGGCGGCGGTGGCGGCCAAGCTGGGGCTGCGCTGCCGGCTGGTGCAGGAAAACTGGGTCGATTATCACGATGCGGTCTATGACCGGGTCGGCAATATTCTGATGAGCCGGATCATGGGCGCCGAGGTCGAACTGGTCGATGCCGGCTTCGGCATCTCGTTCAAGGAAAGCTGGGAACAGGCGCTGGAGGATGTGCGCCGCCGCGGCGGCCGGCCCTATGCGATCCCGGCCGGGGCGTCGGATCATCGCCTGGGCGGGCTGGGCTTCGTGGGCTTCGCCGAGGAGGTGCGGGCACAGGAACGCGAGCTGGGTGTGCGCTTCGACTATGTCATCGTCTGTTCGGTGACCGGCAGCACCCAGGCCGGCATGGTGGTGGGCTTCGCCGCCGATGGCCGGGCGCGGCAGGTGATCGGCATCGACGCATCGGCCACGCCCGACGAGACCCATGCCCAGATCCTGCGGATCGCAGAGCGCACCGCCGATCTGGTCGGGCTGGGCCGGCCGGTGACCGCCGAAGACGTGGTGCTGGAACGCGGCTATGCCTATCCGTCCTATGGCGTGCCGTCGGCCGAGACCAACGACGCGATCCGGCTGGCCGCCCGGACCGAGGGCATGATCACCGACCCGGTCTATGAGGGCAAATCGATGCAGGGGATGATCGACCTGATCCGCAGCGGCCGGATCCCCGCGGGCGCCAATGTGCTCTATGTCCATCTGGGCGGGGTGCCGGCGATCAATGCCTACAGCTTCCAGTATCGCAACGGTTGAGGTATTGATGGAACACGAATTATCCCCTCTTAAGTTATATCTCAAAAAATCTTGCTACCTTGGGTAGATGGATTTAGGGTCGTTGTCGGACGGGGTTGAATAAGGCCGGAAGCGCCCCCCCGCCAGACCGACCCCGATCCGGGCCGGTCCCCCAACTCAGAGATCTGGAACAGGACGGCAGAACCGGCATGGCCTTGTCAGAGAGGCATGCCGGAGAGGGGCGGTTTCGCGCCCGCCGTCGGACCGGCCCGCCCCGGCGCGCCATGTGTGTCACCAGGGCAGGACCGGACGGCCCCGACCCCCGCGCGCCCTGCCGCGCGGGGGCCCGGACGGCGCGTTGCCCGCGGCACGGCAGCCAAGGGGATAGACCATGCCATCGACACCGAAACACATCTCGATCCTGAAGGAAACGCGCGACGCCGACCGGCGGGTGATCCTGCTGCCCGATGCGGTGCGCCGGTTCGTGGCCGACGGCTTCGACGTCGCGGTCGAGGCGGGGGCCGGCGCCGGGCTGGAGATCGGCGACCACGAGTATCGCGCGGCGGGCGCCCGCATCGTGGACACCGCCGAAGCCTGGGGCAGCGGGCGGTATATCGTGAAATACCGCTATCCGTCGGAAGCGGAATGGCGGCATTTCCGCCCCGACACCCATCTCTGCGCCTGGTTCTATCCGGGCGAGACGCGGGCGCTGACCGAGGAACTCTGCCGGCGCGGCGTCACCGCCTATACCTATGAATTCTTCCGCACCGAGGATGGCCACTTCCCGCTGATGGCACCCGACAGCGAGATTTCCGGGCGGCTGGCGGTGCTGGAAGCGGCGCATCTGCTGCTGAATGTCGAGGGCGGATCGGGCGTGCTGCTGGCCCATGTGCCCGGCGCCCGGCGCGCCCGGGTGGTGGTGATCGGCCATGGCAATGCCGGCGGCGCCGCCGCGCGCACCGCGGCGGCACTCGGCGCCGAGGTAACGGTGCTGGGCCGGCGCGCGGATGCGCTGCGCCGCTTCGCCACCACCATGCCGGCGGATGTGACCTGCGAGCTGAACACGCCCGAGGCCCTGGAACGGCTGGTTCCCGAGGCCGATCTGGTGGTCGGCGCGATCCTGATTTCCACCTACGACACGCCGGTGATGGTGCCGCCCGAGCTGGTGGCGCGCATGCGCCCCGGATCGGTGGTGGTGGACATCACCTGCGGCTATGGCGCGGGCTATCTGCCATCGGCCAGCACGGTGGTCCGCTGGGGCAAGCCGGTCCCGCGGCGCCACGGTGTGGCCTTCGTGAAGAACGATGTGATGCCCATGGCGGTGCATCAGAGCTGCGCCGAGGCCAACAGCGTGAACATGACCCCGCATCTGCTGGCGCTGGGCAATGCCATCTTCGATCCCGCGCGCCCCGATCCGGTCTCTGCGGCCGGCTGTTTCGTGGCCGGCGGCCGCGTGATCCATCCGGTGATCCTGCACGATTATGCGGTGCTGGACGGGCAGGCTGCGGAATGACCGCCACAACCGCAATCCCGCAACCTATGATTGATAAGCCGCCTGCGGTTGCGGATTACGCCGCACGGGCGGCGTTCTACGAACTGGAATACGACGACACCGCCGATCTGCCCTTTCTGCTGGCGCAGGTGGGGCCGGGGGTCACCTCGATCCTGGAAGCACCCTGCGGGGTGGGGCGGGTGACCCTGCCGCTGTCGGCCACCGGCCGGTCGATCACCGCCCTGGACCTGGAGGTGGCGATGATCGAGAGGCTGGCCGAACGCGCACGGCAGATGCCCAACGGCGCCCTGATCGAAGGGGTGGTGGCGGATCTGCGCGCGGTGCGGCTGTGCCGGCGCTTCGATCTGGTGATGAGTCCGGCCGAAGGGGTGCAGCTGTTCCTTGACGACGACGACCTGGACCGGGCGATCACCACGCTTGCCCGCCATGTCGACCGCGGCGGCCGGCTGCTGATCGACTGCGCGACCTTCGACCCCGCAGCCCCCGACGACCCGCGCGACCAGCCGGGCTATTTCAGCCCCGGCCTTGCCGACGGCACCGAGATCCTGGAATGGCGGCGGCCTTTCGATGCGGTGGGTGCAACGGGAGGCGGGGGCCGCATGACCCGCTGGCGCACCCAGTGGAATACCGGCCCCACCATCCGTTTCCGCTTTCGCTATCTGGTCGAGACCGCCGATGCGGCGGTGCCGGCGGCCTTTACCTCGACGCTTGAGCTGCGCCGCCCCGACCGGGCCCGGATCGAAGCCGCGGCCGCCGCGGCCGGGCTGGTGCTGCATGGCCTGGCCGGGGACCGGCGGGGCAAGCCCTTCGCCGACGGCGCGCCGCGGATGGTGTTCGACTTCCGGCGCGGCTGACGCCCGGCTGCGACACGCTTGTACAGAAGGAAGGCCACGATGAGCGAGACCGAGGCCCTGTCGGGTCGGCTGGACGATGTCGGCCAGATCTTCGACAACGAGACCGGATTCCGCCGGACCACCCGGCCGTCGGATCTGCCGGCGGATCCGGAACGCCTGGCCTATTTCCACCGCTATCTGGCGGATTACTTCAACGACGCCTTCGTGCCCGGCATGGGCGCCGAGGCGATCCTGGCGGTGCTGGCCGAACATGGCGGCCCGGGCGGCCGGGTCGGGCGCTGGCTGGATCTTGGGGCCGGCACATCGACCCTGTTCTGGTCGCTGGCGCTGGAGCGGGTGGACGAGATCCATGCGGTCGACGTGATCCCCGAGGCGCTGATCGTGCTGGACGGTTTCGTCCGCGCCGGCCGGGTGCCGCCCTGCTATCGCGACGTGATGGCGATGCTGGGCCGGCCGTCCGATCATCTGGCGGAGATGCGCCGCCGCATGGCCGGCTATATGGTGTTCAACGCGCTCGGCCCCTGGCCGCGGGCGCTTGAGCCTGAGCGATTCGACCTGGTCACTGGCTTCGGCACCGTCGGCATCCTGCCGGATGCCGCATCCCATGCCGCCTGTATCGCCGAGATCGCCCGCCATCTGGCGCCGGGCGGCCGGATCGTCGGCACCGACTGGATCCGATCCCAGGCCTTCATCGATCGCGACGGCCACGACAACCGCTATCTGGACCGCCCGGCGCTGGAGCGTGCGGCGGATCTGGCCGGGCTGGAGCTGCTGCATGGCACCCGGCTGCCGATCCGGGGCGACCCGCTTTACGACCACATCCTGATCTGGGCCTTCGCTGCGCGGTGAGCGCGCAGCCGGGTCGGTCGTCGCGCCGCGCAAGGGCGCCTGATGTCCAAAGGATGGAGGGATGACGGATGTCACCCCATGTACAGATACCCGATACCACCGGCGATCGCGGCTTTCTGGGGCGCCATGTGCTGGCCGAATTCTGGGGCTGCCGCCATGTCGACGACCCGGTCTATGTGGAACGGGCGCTGAACCGCGCGGCGATCGATGCCGGGGCGACCACGCTGGGCAGCAATGTCCACCATTTCGGCGACGGGCTGGGGGTCACCGGCATCGTGATGCTGGCGGAATCCCATATCAGCATCCATTCCTGGCCGGAATTCGGCTATGCGGCGGTGGATGTGTTCGTCTGCGGCCGGGCCGATCCGCATCGGGCGATCGCGTCGCTGCAGCGGGCCTTCAGCCCCGCCCGCACCGGGCTGACCGAACATTTCCGCGGCGCGCCGGTGGCGATGCCGGCAGAGGCGGGGTGACGGGCGATGAAACGCGATCCTGCCCGCTTCGTGCCCCGCACCGCGCCGCCGCCCCCGATTGCGGGAACCGCGGCGGCGCTGGAGGGATTTGCCACCGCCGCCGGGATGGTGCGGGCGCTGAGACCGGTGGAACCGGTCTACTGCCTGTACCCGCCGCTGCTGCGCAGGGCCGCCCGGCGCTTCGTCGAGGGCTTTCCCGGCCGGGTGCTCTATGCCGTGAAGGCCAATCCGCAGCCCGAGGTGCTGCACGAACTGTATGCCGCCGGGATCCGGGATTTCGACACCGCCTCTCTGCCCGAGATCGCCCTGGTGAGCGGGTTGTTCCCGGATGCGGTCTGCCATTTCATGGCGCCGGCAAAGCTGACCGGCACGGCGGAGACGGCCTTCAGGCGCCATGGCGTGCGCAGCTTCGTGGTCGACCACGACAGCGAACTGGACCGGCTGCTGGCGATCGCGGACCCGGACACGCTGATCCATGTGCGCATGAAGGCCTTCGACCCGCGATCGGTTTATGAGCTGTCGAGCAAGTTCGGCGCGACCGAAGACGTCTGCCGGCGGTTGCTGCGCCGGGTGGCCGATGCCGGGCTGCGGCCGGGGCTGGCCTTCAATGTCGGCTCGCTCTGCCGCCACCCCGATGCCTATGGCGATGCGATCGCCCGGGCGGCGGCGCTGGCGCGCGAGGCGGGGGTGGAGATCGCCACACTGGATGTCGGCGGCGGTTTCCCCACCCCCTATCCGGGGCTGGCACCGGAACCGCTGGAGGATTTCTTCACCGCCATCCGGCGCGCCGCCGCCGCAGCCCCGCTGCCGGCCGACTGCACGCTGATCTGCGAACCCGGCCGGGCGCTGGTCGCCGAGGGCCAGTCGCTGGTGGTGCAGGTGATCCTGATCAAGGACGATCTGGTGTTCCTGAACGACGGCATCTACGGCAGCCTGAAGGAGCTGCAGATCTCCAACCAGAGCGTCGTCTACCCGCCGGTGGTGATCCGCCCGGAGGGGCCGTCGCCGGCGATGACCACGCGGCCCTGCGAGATATCGGGCCCGACCTGCGACAGCCTGGACCTGCTGCCCTTCCGGATCGAGCTGCCGGTGGATCTCCGCGAGGGCGACTGGATCAAATTCGGCCTGGCCGGCGCCTACAGCAACGCCATGACCACCGCCTTCAACGGCTTCCGTCCCGATCGCTGGGTGCGGATCGACGGCGACCTGCCGCCGGGCCTCAGGCCGGCCGGTGAATGCGACAGCCGACACTCGGGCGAAAGCGAGGGCCCCTGATGACCGTTCAACGTCCCGACACGCCCACTGCCCGGCTTCAGGCGGCGGACAACAGTTTCGTGCACCCCTGGGAGGATCTGTCGGCGCTGGGCCGCAACCGCCGCACCATCATCGCTCGCGGCGAGGGCATCCATCTGATCGATACCGACGGCAACCGGATGATCGACGGGCCCGGCGGCATGTGGTGCGTCAATCTGGGCCATGGCCGGCGCGAGATCGCCGAGGCGATCGCCGCCCAGGCCATGACGCTGGCCTATTTCTCACCCTGGGCGGTGGGGGCGGAGGCGCCGGCCCGGCTGGCGGCCCGGCTGGCCGCGGCGGCGCCCGGCGACCTTGCCCATGTCTTCTTCACCACCGGCGGGTCGACCGCGGTGGATTCGGCGCTGCGCTTCGCCTTTTTCTACAACAATGTCCGCGGCCGGCCCCACAAGAAGCAGGTGATCGCCCGCATCGGCGGCTATCACGGCAGCACGCATCTGGCGGCCGGATGCTCGGGTAAGTTGTCGGAAAAGAAGTTCATGGATATGCCGGATGGTATCCATCTGCTGTCATGTCCCAAGCCGCTGCTGCGCCCGGCAGGCATGAGCGTCGAGGCGTTCTGCGACGCCCGGGTGGCGGAGCTGGAGGCGAAGATCCTGGAGCTGGGCCCGGAGCGGGTGGCGGCCTTCGTGGCCGAACCGGTGCTGGCGTCCGGCGGGGTGATCGTGCCCCCGGCGGATTATCACCGCCGCTGCCAGGAGGTCTGCCGCCGCCACGACGTGCTGTTCATCTCCGACGAGGTGGTGACGGCCTTCGGCCGGCTGGGCCATCTGTTCGCATCCGAGGCGGTGTTCGGCCTTCAACCCGACATGATCACGCTGGCCAAGGGGCTGACCTCGGGCTATGTGCCGATGGGCGCGCTGCTGATTTCCGACCGGCTGGTGCGCGAACTCGGTGCGGCCGACGGCGCGGCCGCGCGCGTGTTCTTCAGCGGTTTCACCTATTCCGGCCATCCGGTCGCGGCCGCCGCCGCGCTGGCGGCGCTGGAGGTGATGGAGCGCGACCGTATTCTTGAGCATGTGCGTGCGGTGATGCCGCATTTCGCCGACCGCCTGCGCAGCCTGGAAGATCTGCCGGTGGTGGCCGAGGTGCGGGTGATCGGGCTGATGGCCGGGGTGGAATGCACCCTGGATGCCGATGATCCCGACGAGGCGCGCGACTATGCCTTCACGCTGAAGGTCGACCGGCACTGCCAGCAGCTGGGGCTGCTGGTGCGGCCGGTCTACAATATGTGCGTGATGTCGCCGCCGCTGATCATCACCGCGGCCGAAATCGATCGCATGGTCGCGATCCTGCGCGAGGGCATCTGCCGGGCCATGGCCGAGGCACGGGCCGAAGGCACGCGGATCAGCGCCTGACGGCGGGGGTGTCTGTCCGGAGCGTACCGGCGGCCGCCGGTTGCGGCCGCCAGCCCGGCGCCAGCATCCAGAGAAGGGCTGCGACCTGCAGGCCCAGCATCACGCCGAAAGCGGTGCGGTGGGCGGCGGCGGGATAGATGCCGTCGCCCGGCGCGTCCCAGAGGCCGATGATCGCACCGACCCCGTATTGCAGCACGAAGCCCGCCGCGGTGGCGAAAAGGTTGAGCAGGCTGATCGCCCGGCCCGACAGCCGCGCCGGCAGGGCCAGCGACAGCAGGGCATAGGTGAAGATCGGCCCGGCGGTGAACAGGCCATAGGCGATCCAGAGCGGCCGGGTGAGCACGCCCGGCGGCATCAGCAGGATGGCGGCCTGCGCGGCCACGAACAGGGTGGTGGTGGCCGCGGTGATGGTCCAGAGCCCGATGCCCGCACGCTGCAGCCGGTCGGCGAGCAGGCCGAAGCCCAGCTGGCCGGCGACGATCGCCAGCGCCAGCCACATCAGCGTCGAGGCCGCCGGCACCGGCGCCAGGCCGTCGACCTCTGCCAGCCAGGCCCCCGCCCAAAGCCCCTGATAGGCGAGCCAGGCGCCCTGGGCCAGGAAGGAAACCGGGCCGATCTTCCAGAACACCCGGCTGGTGGCGATGCCCGCGAGGCCGCGAAAGGCGGCACCGATCGAGGCCCGATCGGCGGCGTCGTCCTGGGGGCCGTCTGCCGGTTCCGGAACCAGACACCAGATCACCACCGCCAGCACCAGGGATGCGACCGCCAGTCCCAGAAAGACGTTGTGCCAATGGGTGCGGGCGATGATCAGCTCGGTGGGCAGGGTGGCGGCCAGGGCGCCGAGCCCTGCCAGACCCAGCGTCGCGGCATTGGCGAGCGCCAGCCGCCCGGGGGGGAACCAGGTGGCATTGGCCTTGAAGGCCGCCGCCCAGCAGGCGGCCATGCCAAGGCCGATGAGAAAGCGGCCGGCGACCAGGCGACTGAAATCATTGGCGGCGAAGACCACGGCACCCAGTGCCGCCACCGCCATCAGGCTGCCGACCACGCGCCGCGGCCCCCAGCGATCCAGCGCCACGCCCACGAAGACCTGCGACCCGGCGATGGCGGCCAGGAAGACCGCGGTCAGCAGCCCCAGCCGTTCGGGGCCGAGGCCGAGCTCCGCCTTCAGCAGCCGGCCGACCACGCCGTTGACGTTGCGGAAGGTTTCCGACAGCAGATAGGCCGACATGAAGGGCAGGAAGACCAGCAGAACCACCCGCAACCCGCGGGGGGCTGAAGTCCCGGTCCGGCCCTCGGGGCGGGGATCCCGCATCAGATGATCATGCCGCAATGGCGGGAATCGCGGATCTCGTCGCCATGATCGATGTCGACGAACTGGGATCCGTAGGTGGTCTGCTTCTGCACCCCCCAATCGGCGCCCATGCCGACGCCGCCGCCGGTCGCGGCCTCGCCTTCGAACATCACCCGGTCCAGCCGGGCGCGCCAGTCGATGAAGCGCATGTTCACCGCCAGCCGGGTGGCCATCGGCCCGGGGCGGAGCGGGCTGCTGCGGTGCCAGACATATTTGTTGAACAGGAAGGCATCGCCGACCGCGAAGTGATCCTCTTCCCGGTGCTGTTCGAACAGCCCGGTCATCAGGATGCTGTTTTCGTTATAGACCTGCGCCAGCCCGGCCGAGATGTCGGCGATCGATTCCCCCGCGATCAGCCGCGCCGACAGCAGGCTCGACATCTGGAAATTGCCCCGGGCCGAGAACAGCGTCTCGGGGATATAGGCCATGCCGCCGCCCTGGCCCGTGGGGTCGATCGGATCCAGCGGGATCCAGATGCTGTAGCCCATGTCCTGCGGCCGGATGAAGCGGAAGGACAGCGAGCCGTAATGCCAGGGAAAGCCGTTGCGTTCGCTGTTCAGCTCGAAGCCCTGGGCCTCGGTCATGATCAGCCGGGTGCCGGTCAGCGTGCCCAGCACCTTGCGGAAGGCGCGGGCGGTGTAGACCGCCTTGAAGGTGTCGGTCTCGCCCAGGGCATAGGTCAGCCGGCGGAAGGTGTCGCCATAGGTGGCGCCGATATCGCGGGCGGCGACGACCGATTTCAGCGCCTCGGCCCTCAGGGCATCGGTGCAGTCGGGCGTCAGCAGGCCGCGCAGCGCGATATAGCCCTTGTCGCGGAAGCCGGCGATATCGTCGGCGGTGAGCGGGATCGGGTTGACGAGATCCCGCTCCGGCGCGCGGTCGAAGGGCGAGGTGGCTGCCGTGGCCGCGGAGGGTGAGGTGGCGGCCGGAACCGCGGAGGCCGTTGGTGCGTCCATCGTCTTGCTCCCCGTCATGAAGACGGGCCGCCGGCCGGCATGTCCGTGATGTCCGTCAGGGACCGCCCGCCGGTCAGGCCCGGTGGCGTCGGAACGTGAGGTCGCTGCTGGCGTGAATTCGCCTATATGACATCATGGCGATGGCTGAAATTCAACCATTGGATAAAAGAAACGCCCGGCAGGCGACGGCCGGCCGGGCTGATGATCCGTCATGCGACGGCCGACGTTCAGCCGCGGGGCACGATGCCCTTGATGTAGAAATCGGCAAGGGCGCGGGCGTCTTCGGCGGCGAGTTCGACCATGTTTCGCAGCTCCGCCTCCGACGTGCCGTTGGAGGCTGCCACACGCAGGGCTGCATATTCCGCGCGACGATCATGCGAGATAACGCCCGGAACGCTGCCGGATGGCCTCTCGGGCGGGAAGCGCATATGGAGGGTGTCACTCATTGTCGATCTCTGGGGAAGAGGGCGCAGACGGGCGCCTCAATGCCTCTGATATTGGGTGAGGATGATCAGGCTGGCAAGGGCAAGAGCCGCGTGGCGCAGCACTTCCGTGTTGCCGTAGTTGAACCGGTCGACGACGTTGCTTGATGCTGTCAGAACGCCGATCGGGGCGTCGCTTGCCGCTGCCGGCCCGATCGGGAAAGAGGCAAATGCGCGATAGGTTGCGCCGTCATACTCGCGGGTACATGCGGGGGCGGTGGCAAGCAGGGCGGAGGCCTCCGGCCTGCTCGTATCACCGGTCACCTTCGAGCAGCGGTCGGCAAAGGCTTTGCCTACATGTCCCTGTCCAGGTGCCCAGGATCTGCCGAGTTTTCCGCCTGGGTGCTGGTCATGCTTGAAGCGCCAGACGTTTTGCAGCAGACCGCTGTCGGGATCATGAAGGTAGACGGCGAAGTCGAACAATTCGGTACTGGTCTCCATCCGGAACAGCGTCGCCCGTTGGGCAACAACAAATTTCATGGCCTCGTCTATGATTTCCTGGCGCGTCGGTGCTGGGTGTATCTGACAGCCATAGTGAAGGATCATGTTCATCCATAGCAGGTCGGCCTTGCTCTGGAAGGAAAGCAGTTCGAGGAAGGCGTTGGCATGACGAAGATCCGCATCTCTCTGACGGAGATCCTTATCTGCCCGCGCCATCTCCTCTGCATGAGCCAGCATCCGGCTGTCGGCGGCCTGCTTCAGATCGAGTGCGTCGAAATAGACCCGGCCTGTCCCTTGGGAGGCGGTATGGACGACGAAGCCGGCGACCAGGGCCGACATGACAGACAGGAGGACGGCGGTCGTCACTGCCGCTGCCGGCCAGTTGTCGGTGAAAGCGGTTATGAGCGCGATCAGGGTCGGAAAGACGATGACGAGGTGGAGTGTCATCGCTTGCCTGAGCCGATCATCGGCATGTGCCGCGCGGCGTGCCACTGCCGTGATCCGCTCGATATGCTGGTCCACATGTCCTCCCTGTGCTGGGGATGGCGGCGCGGCCGATCATGCGGGATCATACGGTCATCTTCGGCCGGAATCTATCCGGTATGTGTATTTATTCCGGGATGAAATTCTCCAATGGGGATCATGTCGGGTCTCACGCCGCCCTGAGTTCCGGGATCGGCGGTTCCAGTTCTCCGGCATAGTGGCAGGCGACCTGGTGGTCGTCGGGGAAGCGGCGCAGTGCCGGTTTTTCGGTGCGGCAGCGGTCGGTGGCGAAGGGGCAGCGGCCGGCGAAGCGGCAGCCCGGGGGCGGGTCGATCGGGCTCGGCGGTTCGCCGGTGATGGTGAAGCGGTCCGCAGGCGCCGTTCCGGCATGGCGTTCCGGCGACAGCGCCGAGGCCATCAGCGACCAGGTATAGGGGTGACGGGCACTGGCGAAGAGCCGGCCGGTCGGGGCCTGTTCGACGAATTCGCCCAGATACATCACCGCCACCCGGGTGCAGATGTGCTGTACCACCGCCAGATCGTGCGAGATGAAGACGTAGGTGAGGCCGCGATCGCGCTGCAGGCCCTTGAGCAGGTTCAGGATCTGGGCCTGGATGGCGACGTCCAGCGCCGAGACCGGCTCGTCGCAGACCACCAGTTTCGGGCTGGTGACCATGGCCCGCGCGATGCACAGCCGCTGGCGCTGGCCGCCCGAGAACTGGTGCGGGAACAGCCGGCGGGCATCGGGGTGCAGCCCCACCTGCCGGAACATGGCGTCGACCAGGGCGTCGCGGTCGGATTTCGCCCCGAGATTCATCAGGTCCAGCGGCTCGCGCACGGCGGCCCCGGCGCGCAGGCGCGGGTTCAGCGACGAGAACGGGTCCTGGAACACCATCTGGATCATCGGGCGGAGCCGGCGCAGCGCCTCGCCCGAGGCGGTGCCGAGATCATGGCCGTCGAGGCGGATATGCCCCTCGACCGGATCGACCAGACGCATCAGCGCCCGGGCGGTGGTGGACTTGCCCGAGCCGCTTTCGCCGACGATGCCGAAGCATTCACCCTCTGCGACCTGGAAGCTGACCCCGTCGACCGCATGCACGGTCTTGCCCGAGGGCAGGGGAAAATGGACCTTGAGGTCTTCGACCGAAAACAGGCTCATGGCCGCGCCTCCGCGGAATGGGGGGTGACGTGCCAGCAGAGTGCCGTATGGGCGGGGCCGGTCGGCACCAGCGGCGGCGCCTCGGCATGGCAGCGGGCATCGGCCAGGCCGCAGCGCGGGCCGAAACGGCAGGCCCGCGGGAAGCGGCCGAGCGGCGGCACCATGCCCGGGATCTCGCCCAGGCCGTGCGGATCGGGCTCAAGGGCGGCGGCGCCGAGCCGGAGCCGGGGCGTGCAGGACATGAGACCGCGGGTATAGGGATGCGAGGGGGCGCCCAGAATGGCATCGACCGGGCCGCGTTCGACGCATTTGCCGGCATAGAGCACGGCGACCTCGTCGGCCATGTCGGCGACCGCCCCCAGATCATGGGTGATCAGCAGGATGGCGGTGCCGGTGTCCATCTGGAGTTCGCGCAACAGCCTGAAGATCTGCGCCTGGACGGTGACGTCGAGGGCGGTGGTCGGCTCGTCGGCGATGATCACCCGCGGCCGGCAGGCCAGCGCGATGGCGATCATCACCCGCTGGCGCATGCCGCCCGACAGCTCGTGCGGATAGGCGTCGAGCCGCTGTTCGGGGCCGGGGATGTGGACCGCGCGCAGCATCTCCAGCGCGATCTCGCGCGCTTCCGCCCGGCTGCGGCCCTGGTGCAGTTCCACCACCTCGGCGATCTGCCGCCCCACGGTCATCACCGGGTTGAGCGAGGTCATCGGCTCCTGAAAGATCATCGAGATGGCGTTGCCGCGCAGCTGGCGCAGCCGCGGGGCGGCAAGGCGGGTCAGGTCTTCGCCGTCGAACAGGATTTCGCCGCCGGTGACGGCGAAGCGTTCAGGCAGCAGACCCATGGTGGCGAGTGCGGTCATCGACTTGCCGCAGCCGCTTTCACCCACCACGCCCAGCGTGCGCCCGGCATAAAGGTCGAGCGAGACCCCGTCGAGGACCGAGAGCGACCGGCCGCCGATGTCGACCTCGACCTTCAGATCGCGGATGGAGAGGATCGGATCGGCCATCACCGCTTCCTCAGCTTGGGGTTCAGCGCATCATTGATGCCGTCGCCGACCAGGCTGATCGCCAGGACGGTGATGAAGATCGCCACACCCGGCAGGGTTACGGTCCACCAGGCATCGAGCAGGTAGTTGCGGTTCTGGCCGATGATCAGCCCCCAGGACATGGTGTTGGGATCGCCGAGCCCCAGGAAGCTCAACCCCGCTTCGAACAGGATGGCGGTGCCGACGGCAAGGCCCGCCGCCACCACCAGCGGCGGCAGGGCGCCCGGCAGGATCACCCGGAAGATCAGATAGGCGTCGCGGGCGCCCGAGGTGCGGGCGGCGGCGACATAGTCGAGCTTGCGGATGCGCAGGAATTCCGCCCGGGCAAGGCGGGCCACCTGCGGCCAGGCGACCGCGCCGATCGCGACGGTGATGATCGGCAGCGAGGCGCCGAAGATGGTGACCAGCACCATGGCCAGCAGCAGCGGCGGCAGGATCTGGAAGAATTCCGTCACCTTCATCAGCGCCGCATCCATGACGCCGCCGAAATAGCCGGCGAGCGAGCCGATCAGAATGCCGATCCCCACCGAGATGGCGGCGGCGGTGCCGCCGACCGCAAGCGTCGCCCGGCCGCCGGCGATGATGCCGGCCAGGATGTCGCGGCCCAGATAATCGGTGCCGAAGGGCGCGTAGTCGCCAAGCGGCGGGGTGAAGGGCACGTCGACCATCGAATAGGGATCGACCGGGTAGACAACCGGCCCGAGGAAGGTCGCAAGCAGCACCAGGGCCAGCAGCAGAATGCCCAGAATGGCCGACTGGTTGCGGGCGAAGGCGCGGAAGAACTCGACGGCCGGATGCACCGGGCGCGGTGCGTCCAGGGCCGGGTCGGCGGCGGGCGCGGTGACGCCTGCGGCGGTGGCGGTCTGGTCGGTCATCGCGGGGCTCCGGTGGCTTTGGGCTTGCGCGCGGCAGCGGGCTTGCGGGTGCGGATGCGCGGATCGACGAGGCCATAGGCGATGTCGGTGAGGATGTTGGCCACCACCACCAGGATCGCCGAGAAGAACAGGATCCCGAGCAGGGTGGGGTAGTCGCGGCGCAGGATGCTTTCGAAGGCGAGCCGGCCGAGGCCCGGCCAGTTGAACACCGTCTCGACCAGCACGGCGCCGGCGAAAAGCTGGCCGAATTGCAGGCCGACCATGGTCACCACCGGGATCAGCGCATTGCGCAGCGCATGGCCATAGACCACGCGGCGCTCGCTCAACCCCTTGGCGCGCGCGGTGCGGATGTAATCGGCCCCCAGCACGTCGAGCATGGTGGCGCGCGACAGCCGGGAATAGATCGCGATGTAGATCGAGGCGAGCGTCACCGCCGGCAGCACCAGATGGTGGGCGACATCGGCTACGCTGCCGAGGAAGGTTTCGGCGCCGCGAACATCGGCCATGCCTGAGACCGGGAACAGCGGCAGGATCGACGAGAACAGGATGACCAGCATCAGCCCGGTCCAGAACACCGGCGCCGAATACCCGGCGAGAGAGACCAGCGTCACCAGATAGTTGAGCGGGCCGCGCGGCCGGCGGGCGGAGAAGATGCCGAGCAGCGTGCCGACCAGCACCGCGACCGCAAGCGCCGTCACCACCAGCAGGATGGTGGCCGGCAGGCGCTGGAGGATCAGCGACAGCACCGGCTCCTTGAAATAATAGGAGAAGCCGAAATCGCCGTGGAGGATCTTCCAGACATAGACCCCGAGCTGGACGTGCAGCGGCTGGTCGAGGCCGTATTCCGCCCGCATGCGGGCGATCAGCTCTTCCGAGGCGCCGCCCATCTCGCCGACGATGACCGAAACCGGATCACCCGGCGCCATCTGGATCAGCAGGAAGTTCAGCACCACCACCGCCAGCAGCAGGCCGAGGGTCGATGCCAGGCGGCTGAAAAGGGGAAGCAGGCGTTTCATGTCGTGCCCCGGCTCGTGGATCGGGTGGGACGGGCGGGCGCGGGGAAAGAACCGTCGGTGAGGCGCCCCCTGGAGGACGCATCACCGACGCGCACCGGCGAAGACGTTACTTCTTGTCCCAGTAGACCTCGTCCAAGGGCGAGGCGGCACCCCAGATGGTGAGCGGCGGGTTCTTCAGGTTGGATTTGTAGACCGTGTTGAACGGCGTGACGTTCAGGTACAGGATCGGCGCGTCGTCGACGACGATCTTCTGGAATTCGGCATAGAGCGCCGCGCGCTTCGCCGGATCCATCTCCTGGCCGGCCTGTTCCAGAATGCGGTCGACTTCCGGGTTGCTGTACTGCTGGGTGTTGGACCAGATCACACCCTTGCGGATGTTCGACGACAGATAGGTGCGGTTCACGCCGATGACCGGGTCGCCCCAGTTATAGACATTGTCTTCGGTGACGTCGAAGTCGTAGTTGGAGATGCGCTGCGCCCAGGTCGGGAAGTCGGGCGAATTGCGGACCTCGACCACGATGCCGACCTGGCGGAGCTGGGTGCGCAGATATTCGACGATGTTGCGCCCCTGATCGGTGAAGCCGGGGATGTAGTCGGCGGTCATCGTCAGGCGCACGCCATCGGCACCGGGCTTGAGCCCGGCCTTGTCGAGCAGCTCTTTCGCCTTGGCGAGGTCGAGGTCATAGTGCTCGACCTGATCGGTCGCGAGCGGCGAGGAGGGCACGATCGGCCCGTAGGCCCGCTGGGCGACGCCGCCGAGCAGGCGGTCCAGGATGAATTTCTTGTCGATCGCATAGCCGATCGCGCGGCGCACATCCGGGTTGTCGAAGGGCGGCTTCTTGGTGTTGAAGGCCAGCCAGTTGAGCGCGCCGAAGCCGTCGGAGCCCTTGTCCGAGACGGTCAGCCCCTCGGTCTTCTGCAGCATCTGGATGTCGCGGACGGCCGAGACATAGGGCACCAGATCGATGTCGCCGCGGCGCATCGACAGCACCATGCTGGTCGGATCGCCGATGATCTGGACGATCACCTCGTCCAGATAGGGGCGGCCCTTGATGAAGAAGTTGGGGTTCTTCTTCAGCTTATAGTATTCGCCCTGCTTGTATTCCTCGAAGACGAAGGGGCCCGAGCCGACCGGCTTCAGGTTGGCGGGGTTGGACTGGATGTCGCCCTCGCCATAGACGTGTTCGGGCAGGATCGGCATCAGCGCCGGCGACATCGCCAGCAGCAGCGCCGGATGCGGATGGGCGAGTTTGATGATCGCCGTCTGCGGGTCCGGCGTTTCGACGTCGGTGACCGGCGCCAGCATGGTGGTGAAGGGGTGGTTCTTCTTGATCGTCATGATCGAGAATTTCACGTCTTCCGACGTGATCGGCTGGCCGTCATGGAAGGTCGCCCCCTCCACCAGATGCAGCGTCACCGACAGGCCGTCGGCCGCCACCTCCCAGCTTTTCGCCAGATAGGGCTGCGGGTTCCAGTTGGCGTCATAGCGCAGCGGGCTGGCGAAGATCTGGGTCGAGGCAAGCGCCGTCGCCTGGCCGGACTGAATGGCGCCGTTGAAATGGCGTGGCACCTGGGTGGTGCCGACCACCAGCGTGCCGCCGTCTTCGGGCGCCGCCTGCGCCCCCGTTCCGCCGAGCGCCGTGGCCCCAAGGGCGAGTGCGACCGCGGCCGCGAGCGTGAACTGCTTCAGTCTGTTCAGCATGTGATGCCGTCCCCCGTTCTTGTCAGGTCGATCTGGCCGTTTCGGCCTCTCTGTCAGCTCTGGTCTTGTTTTTGGGTCGTCTGTCTCGTGGTCGTCTGGTGTGTGGTCGGGAGGGCCGCGGTCAGGGCAGACCGTTCAGCCCCCGCAAGGCGGAGATGCCGGCCGTGATCGCAAGCAGGCCGATCGCGGCGCGGCGGTAGTTGCCCTCGCTCAACCGGGCGAAGACCCGGCCGCCGGCCCAGGTGCCGACGATCAGCGCCGGCAGGGCGACCAGGGCCGCGATCACCTGGTCGCGATGCAACTGGCCGGCCAGGGCGAGGCCCGGCAGGGCCATGAGCGAGGTGAAGAAGAAGAAGACCATCAGCGAGGCGCGCACCCGTTTCGCCGGGGTGGCGGTGCCGAGGAAATAGGCGATGGCCGGCGGCCCCGGCATGGCGGCGAGTCCCGAGAACAGGCCGGCCACCAGGCCGGCGCCGACCGCGCTGCCGCGACCCGGGCGCAGCAGCCCCTGGGGGCGGCCGATCAGCACGGCCAGGCCGAGCATCACCACGCCGGCGATCACGATGCGCATCACATCCGGGCTCAACCGGTCGAGCAGCCAGATGCCGGGCATGGTGCCCAGAACCGCGCCCAGCGACAGGAAGGCGAGGGTGCGATGGTCGGTATCGGCCCTGAGCGCCACCACGTCGCGCAGGCCGACGAAGCTTTGCAGCAGCAGCGCCACCGCGACGGCCTGGGCGGGGGGAACGGCCAGACTCATCAGCGGCACGGCGGCCAGCGCGAAGCCGAAGCCGGTGATCCCGCGAAGGATGGCCGCCGCGAAGACGGCCGGAACGACGATAAGAAGGGTGCCCGACATCCGGCTCCGGCTCAGTCGAAATTGATGACGATGGTCTTCTTGCGGGTGAAGTGCTCCAGCATCGCTTCCAGCGAGGCTTCCTTGCCGAGCCCCGAGCGGCCGAAACCACCATAGGAGACATTGGGCTGGATGGTCAGGTTCTGGTTCACCTGCACATAGCCGGCATCGATGCGCTGCGTGGCATCGAGCGCGGTGGAGAGAGAGGCGGTCCAGACCGTGGCCGCAAGCCCGTAATGGGTGGCGTTGGCGCGGGCGATCACCGCGTCGTAATCCGTCCAGGGCTGGATGACCGCCACGGGGCCGAAGATCTCTTCCTGCACGCAGGGGTGATCATCGGCGATGTCGGTGAGCAGGGTGGGCTGCATGAACAGCGCAGGATCGAGGGCGGGATCTTCCGGCAGGCGGCCGCAGCGGGTGATGCGGGCGCCGTCGGCCTCGGCCAGATCCAGATAGCGGCGGATGGTCGCCATCTGCTTCGCCGAAATGATCGTGCCGACATCGGTCGCCTCGTCGAGCGGATCGCCGATGACCAGCTGGTCGAGCCGGGCGGTGAGCGCCGCCAGGAAGGCGTCGTAGAGGTCCTGATGGACATAGATCCGGCTGGAGGCGGTGCAGCTCTGGCCCTGGCGGGTGAAGCGCATGCCCGAAACCGCGCCCTCGACCGCCTTGGCCAGATCGGCATCGGCGCAGACGATCATCGGGCTCTTGCCGCCCAGCTCCAGGCTGACCGGCACGATCCGCTGGGCGCCGGCCTCGTAGACCGTCTGGCCGACCGCTTCCGATCCGGTGAAGGTGATCTTGGCGACATCGGGGTGGCTCGTGAGGGCGGCACCGCAGAGGGCGCCGGTTCCCGAGACGACATTGATCACGCCGGCCGGCAGATGGCGGGCCAGGATGGCGGCGGCGGCGAAGGTGGCATAGGGCGCCTCTTCCGAGGCCTTGACCACCACCGTATTGCCGGCGACCAGCGCGGGCGCGATCTTCAGCATCATCAGCACCAGCGGCACGTTCCAGGGCAGGATCGCGGCGACGACGCCCAGCGGCTCGCGGGTGGTCATGGTCAGCATGCGCGGGTTGAAGGGGATGGTCTCGCCCTTCAGTTCCGATCCGAGCCCGCCATAGAATTCCAGGATGTCGGCGGCGGTGCGCAGCTCGCCGCGGCATTCGGTGCGGATCGCCTTGCCGGTTTCCAGCGCCAGCACCCGGGCCAGATCCTCCAGCTCGTCGAGGATGGCACGGCCGGCGGCGGCGACCCGGCGGCCGCGATCCCGTGCCGGCATCGCCGCCCAGCCGGGCCAGGCCGCCCGGGCCGCCGCGACGGCGGCATCCACTTCGGCCGGGCCCGATGCGGCGGTGACGCCGATGTCTGCGCCGGTGGCAGGTGCGATCACCGGCAGGGTCGCCGCGGCGGCAAGGCGTTCGCCGCCGATCAGGTTCAGGCCCTGCCAGGCGGCGATGATGGCGTCGGCGGCCAGGGCTGTGGGCGTCTGCACGGTCATGATGCGGGCTCCGGGGGGAGGGGAATGAAAGAGGCTGACATCACCCGGCATCCCCGCGCAGCAGGGCGGCGAGATCGAGGCCGGGGGTGCTGGCGATGGCCATCAGCCGGCTGGCGGGGGGCTGGTCCGCCGCCTCGGGTCCGAATTCCCACTGCCCCTGCACCCATTGCAGCAGCTGGGGGTGGGCGGCATCGGTGAACTGCACCCAGCCCTTCAGGCGCAGCAGGCTGCGCGGCAGGCGGCCGAGCGCTCGGTTCAGGCCCGCACGGTCGAAGGGCTGCGGATCGGTCAGAGTCAATGGATGGAAGATGCGATCGTGGCCGGCGTGGTGCTGGCCATGCGGGGCGGCCGCGAAGATGGTGACCTCGTCGCGCACCAGCAGCGCGGCCGGGATTTCGGCCCGCACGGTTTCGATCACCGGCCGGCCGGGGGCCAGGCGGCGCAGCGCCGCCCGCGCGGCATCGCGCGCCTGCGGGCCGGCCATGTCGACGCGGTTGAGCAGGATCAGATCGGCGCCGTCGAACTGGCGGGCGACGGTGTCGCCGACCAGCGGATCTTCCAGCTGGTCTGGCAGGTTGGCGGCATCGGCGAGCGTCACGACCAGATCCAGATGCAGGGCCGGGTCGAGCAGGGCGTATTCGGCCACCCGCCGCGGCTCTCCCACACCGCTGGTCTCGATCAGGATGCGGTCGGGAGCAGCGGCCACGGCGCGCGCGATGGCGGTGGCGAGCCCGTCGGCCATGGAGCAGCAGATGCAGCCATTGGCGAGTTCGAAGGTGAGGCCGTCGCCCGACGTCAGGATGGCCGCATCGACGTTGATCTCGCCGAAATCATTGACCAGCACCGCGGTGCGGGTCGGGCTTTCGGCCAGCAGCCGGTTCATCAGCGTGGTCTTGCCGGTGCCGAGAAAGCCGCCGATCACCGAGACCGGTATGGTCGCGGGCGGGGGCGACATCACGCGGCCCCGATCGCGCTCTGGTGCGGCGTGCCGCCCAGGATGGTGCCCCAGATCCGGACATCCTTCAGCGCCTGGGGCGCGATCCCGGTGGGATCGTCCTCCAGCACCGCGAAATCGGCATATTTCCCGACCTCGATCGAGCCGACGACATGGTCGAGACGCAGCTGCCAGGCGGCGCCCAGCGTGATGGCGTGGAGCGCGTCGGCGACGCTGATCTTCTCTTCCGGGCCAAGCTCGCGGCCGGTGGCCGTCTGCCGGTTGACCGCACACCAGGCGGTGAAGAGGGGGGCGAGCGGGGTGATCGGCGCGTCGGAATGCATGGCGAAGCGCACCCCTTCGGCCATGGCCGTGCCGCAGGCATCCATGCGCCGGGCGCGATCGGGGCCCATGGTCAGGGCGGCGTGCTGATCGCCCCAGTAATAGATGTGGTTGGCGAACAGATTGGCGGCGATGCCGAGCGCCGCCATGCGCCGGAACTGCGCGGCATCGGCCATCTGGCAGTGCTGAAGCACATGGCGATGATCGGGGAAGGGGGCCTCCGCCAGGGCTTCGGCCAGGCAGTCGATGGCGAATTCCGAGGCCTGGTCGCCATTGACATGAATGTGCATCTGGATGCCGGCGGCGTTATAGGCCTTCATCTGCGCCTTCAGCACGGCCGGCGGCTGGTTCCAGATGCCGTTGGGGGCGCCGTTGTGATAGCCGGGCCATTTCAGCCGGGCGGTGAAGCCCTGGATCGAGCCGTCGGTCATCACCTTGACGAGGCCCGGGTGGAATTTGTCGTTGGCACGCTCTTTCAGAACCGCCATGCGGGCGATGCCGGCCTCGGGCGCCCAGGCGGCGGCGGCCATGGCCGGGGCGATGCGCACCGGGAAATCCTCGGCCGTGGTGGCGGCGACATAGGCATCGAGTGCGGCATCGTCGAGCGGCGCATAAAGATCGGTGCAGGTGGTGACGCCGGCATTGGTGGCCGAGCGGCCGAAACGGCGGAGCGAGGCGATGCTGGTCTCGGTGAGGGCGAATTTCGCCCCCACGGCCTGGCGGGCGTATTGCATCGCCGCCATTTCCTGCAACTCGCCGGTGACGTCGCCCTGGCCGTCGCGCAGGATGCCCTCGACGCCGGTCACCTGGAAGAGGCCGCCTTTGTCCAGCACCACGGTGTTGACGTTCATGATGTGGAAGCTGGCATGCATGACCAGCACCGGCCGGGTGGTCGACACCCGGTCCAGATCATGGCGGGTCATCCGCGCGCCGCCGTAATAGATCGGATCGAAGCCCCAGGCGAGCAGCG